>Ga0256405_10011499_pt1 | contig 11271 bp, 6 predicted proteins | sample RumenRJG_02DNA_FD_189096 | JGI IMG/M metagenome (GOLD analysis project Ga0256405, IMG submission 189096) | Bovine rumen microbial communities from Lethbridge, Alberta, Canada - RJG_02 | ecosystem: Host-associated > Mammals > Digestive system > Stomach > Rumen | place: Canada: Alberta | collected...
TCTTGTCGCCCTCCAGGTTCAGAAACTCGTTGCTCGGTACGTTGTCCGGCAGGTTGTAACCCTGCGCCTTGAGCATCGCCGGGAAGACGATACAGTGGAACACGATATTGTCTTTCCCGATGAAATGGATCATACGGGTGTCCTCCTGTTTCCACCATTTCTCCCAGTTGCCGTATTTCTCCGGCTGTGCCTGGCAAAGCTCGATGGTGTTGGAGATATAGCCGATCGGCGCGTCGAACCATACGTAGAGCACCTTGCCCTCCGCGCCCTCTACCGGTACGGGGATTCCCCAGTCCAGATCACGGGTCACGGCGCGCGGCTTGAGTCCGCCGTCCAGCCAGCTCTTGCATTGCCCATAGACGTTCGGCCTCCATTCCTTGTGGTTGTTGAGGATCCAGTCCTCCAGCCACTCCTGGTACTGGTCCAGCGGCAGGTACCAGTGCTTGGTGGCTTTCTTGGTCAAGGCGTTGCCCGTCTCGGCGTTATAGGGGTTGATCAACTCGTCGGGTGAGAGGGTGGCGCCGCATTTCTCGCACTGGTCGCCGTACGCACCGAGGGAGTGGCACCGCGGACACTCGCCGCGGATGTTACGGTCGGTCAGGAAATGGCCGGTCTCCGGGTCGTAGAACTGCTCCGACGTCTCCTCTACGAACTGGCCGGCCTCATACATCTTGCGGAAATAGTCTGCCGCAAAGCGGTGATGGATATCCGAGGTGGTGCGGGAGTAGATATCGAACGACACGCCGAAATCCGCGAAAGAACGCTTGATGAGCGAGTGGTAGCGATCAACCACCTCCTGGGTGGTGATGCCTTCTTTGCGGGCGCGGATGGTAACTGGCACGCCATGCTCGTCGCTACCGCAGACGAAAAGAACTTCCTGACCTTTCAGACGGAGATAGCGGGCGTAGATGTCCGCCGGTACATACACTCCGGCGAGGTGACCGATATGCACCGGACCGTTCGCATAGGGGAGTGCTGCTGTAATCAATGTGCGATTAAATGACATATTTTGTGTAAAATTTATGCTAAAAGCAAAAAAAAGTTCAAAAATCTTGCATATTTCAAAAAAAAGCAGTACTTTTGCGGGGTGATTCGCAAAATCGGGTACAAAGGTACTACAAAAAATCCGAATGTGCAAATTAAAATGAAAAATACAAGTTATTCTGTGAAAAAATATCAATTATATTTGGTTTTGTTCCTTGCATGCCTCGTCTGCGGTACTGCGAGCGCGAAAGTGAACCACTATGTGGGAGGATTTGCGCAGATAGGCGAGTGGTCTTTGATGCCTTCTCAGAGTGATTATTCGGCGAGCCTCGGTGTGGCCGGAGGAGCCGGTTTCCTGTATGAGCTGCAGGCGGGCAAGAATTATAGTCCGCTCCGTTTCCTCTTCAACGTAGGAGTAGGGGCTACGGGCGGCATGACGGCGTATAGCCGGAGTACGGACCAGACGGCTACGATGTTCAACCAGCTGGACTTACAGGGACAGCCATTCGATTATGTATATGAGATCAAGGACCGTAAGGACCGCTACAACAACGTGGCGGTGCATATCCCGGTTATGTTCGGCTTGCAATACAAGCGGTTCTATGCGCTGGCGGGCGTGAAGGTCTATGCCAATATCTGGACGAAAGCCTACTCGGCGGCGAACCTGACAACTTACGGACATTATGACCAGTTTATCGGCATGACCCAAAACGGGGATTTCAGAAGCATGCCGATGTACCAGTTCTTCGACGAAGAGTCGGTGAACACGAATATCAAAACCTCGCTCAATCTGGATTTGGATCTGAGCCTGGAGGTGGGAGCACGATTAGGTACGATTACTTATGGCACGGGATATGATGTGCCGAAACGGAAGATGGAGTACCGTATCGCGGCGTTTATGGACTACGGTCTGATGGATGTGCATACCAACGGTTCGAAACCCGCTGTCGTCATGCCGGAGCGATATGACATAGATCCCGCCTCGGAGAACTATGTCTATAACTCCCGTTCGATGGTGAATAACCTGGCAATGAATGATATCATGGCTACCGAAGGTTTTGCCAAAATGGTGAATAACCTCGTGGTGGGAATCAAGTTCACGGTTCTCTTCCAACTTCCGGAGCAGCAGAAATGCGTGATGTGTAGCGACGGGTACCGATCAATGACCCGCAGTTACGGCAGAAGCCGGCGCGGAATGAAGTATGAGGAATAACTCATCCGACGATACCTCCCGTATCTTGCCGTCCCGGGCCACGGAGATGTGACCGGTCTCTTCGGACACGACAACACATGTCGCGTCCGTTTTTTCTGTCAGACCTAAAGCGGCGCGGTGGCGCAGACCGTACCGCTGCGGGATGGTCTGGTCCTTGCTCACCGGCAGGATGCAGGCCGCGGCTACCATACGCCCCTCGCGGATAACCAGTGCGCCGTCATGCAACGGCGAGTTCTTGAAGAAGATATTTTCAATAAGCCGTGTCGAGACCTGCGCGTCTAACCGCTCCCCGGTATCGACCACCTCTTTCAGATTTCCCTCGCCGGCTAAGACAATCAGCGCACCGGTCTTGCTGGAAGACATGTGACGGCAGGCACGGATGATATCCGGAATCTGCTGGCGCGAAACGGATTCGACCTCAGGGGAGCGCCGGAAGAGCTGGAAGGAAGAGAAACGCGAACCTAAACGGTAGAAGAACATACGTATCTCTTCTTGGAAAATGACGATGATAGCTATCGCCCCTACCGAGATGATGCGGTCGAAGAGCGCACCCGTCAGACCTAACTGGAATACATAACTCACTAAGAACCATACCACGATGAACGCCAGAATACCCCAGAAGAGGTTGGCGGCACCCGTACGGCGCAGCAGTCGGTACATCTCGTACAGCATCACGGCTACCAGCAGGATGTCTATCAGATCCTTGAAACCGAAAGTGGAAGCGATAAAATGCATATCATTAACTCATTAACCAATCATCAATCCCCAATCCCCTTCTCCCCCTCTGAGAGGGGGGCGGGGGGTGTCCCCCTCAACGTCTCGTAGAGACGCACCACCTGTTTTGTCTCCGCAACATCGTGGGTGCGGAGAATCGTTGCCCCGTGCTCCAGAGCGTAGAACTGCAAAGCCATGGTAGCTGTCATACATGTCTCCGGTGTCAGACCGAGCGGCTTATAGACCATCGACTTGCGGCTCACTCCTATTAAAACCGGCCGCCCGTATGCGCGAAGACTGTCTAACCGCCGTAAACATTCGTAGTCGCTTCCTGTACCGCCCGTAAAACCGAAACCCGGGTCGAGGATGAGGTCTATATCGTTCAGCTCCGGATGACGGGAAGGCAGCTGCAAATCGCCGCGGAGTGTCCATATATACGGCGCGCGGTAACTCCGCACGAGCCCGTACATGGCTTCGCTGCCGCCGGAGATATCATTGATGATCATCGTACCGAAGGACTCCAGCGCACGGCGGGCTATCTCGGCCCGGAAAGTGTCAACGGAGAGTTGCGCCTCCGGTGCTATCGAACGGACTGCCGCAAGGGCGGGCTCCAACCGACGCCACTCCTCTTCCTCGTCCGCAGGAGTGCTGCCCGGACGCGTAGAGCAACCGCCTATATCCAGAATGTCGGCACCCGCCTCAAGGGACGACTCGACCCATGCGGAAAAAGCCTTCTCCGTCTCCAATCGTGAACCGGCATAGAAACTATCCGGCGTTACGTTCCCTATCGCCATGATTTGCGCACGCATCGTGTCAATTTTTTACTTTTGCGCTGCAAAATTAGTAAAATTTTTGCAAATACGCAAAAAAAACAAAGCAAAATTAGTAAAATTTTTGCAAATACGCAAAAAAAACAAACAAAAATTTGCGTATGTGCGAAAAAAGCTGTATATTTGCAGGCTGTTTTATGTATAGATACATATTAATAATTCAAAAAAGATATGAAAAACGTATTTAAGTATCTCTTAATCGTCCCGGTGGTATTGGCTTTTTCGTCCTGCCAGCAACGGGAGTTGAACACGCGTGTGAGCAACACTACCGGTTGGAACTATTTCGATGAGCGTACTACGAACTTCGAAGCCAACGAGGGAGTGGGAAATGTGCATCCCGCCGGCATGGTGGCTATCCAGGGTGGTTCGTTCACGGTGGGTGAGAAAGACGAGTTCATCACCTCGCCCCGTAACAACGAGACCCGTACCCTCACCGTCAGCTCGTTCTTCATGGACAAGTATGAGATTACCAACCTCAACTGGAACGAATACCTCCACTGGTTGGATTTCGTCTTCGGCGCAGTGGCTCCGGAGTTGGTGGATCGGGCGCGCCCGGATCATAAGGTTTGGCGGGAAGACTTGGCCTACAACGATCCTTATGAGGATAACTATTTCGAGCACCCCGCTTTCTCCTTCTATCCGGTTGTCGGTGTGAGCTGGGAGCAGGCGATGGCGTACTGCCAGTGGCGTACTGACCGTGTCAACGAGATGGCGCTTATCAATGCCGGCGCGATTGTAGTGCCCCCGTTTGCAGACCTCCAGCCTACCGATGACGAGGGCTACAAAGACGAGTGGGAGCAGCAGACCGGCTATGAGATGTACTCTTACGAGGAGGTCAGCCCCGAGGACCCCGAGCAGACCGTGACGATGTACCGTCCGCCTTTTGAGTGGATACGCGATAAGTTCGTCTTCAATACCGATAAATACCTCATGGACGACTCCTATACGCCGGCGTACGGCCGTCACCCCAAGACGGACAGCTACGGCGCTGACCGCAAGGTGACCATCGCCGATGGTATCTTCGTCACCGGCTACCGTCTGCCGACGGAGACCGAGTGGGAGTTCGCGGCTTATGCACCCGTGGCGGGTGAGGACGGTCTGACCATTGAGGGTAAGGTATATCCCTGGTCGGGCTATCACCCGCGAGACATGTCGAAAAAGAACCTGGGTATGATGCAGGCTAACTTCGTCCGCGGACGAGGCGACATGATGGGTGTCAGCGGTGCCCTCAACGACCGCCATGTCATCACCAACCCTGTTGACGCCTTCTATCCCAACGATTTCGGACTCTATAACATGGCCGGAAACGTCAATGAGTGGGTCATGGATGTCTATCGTGAGACTACTTTCCAGGACGCTACCGAGTATAACTCCTACCGTGGTAATATCTTCAGCCGCCCGGTGCTGGATGAGAACGGCAAGTTCCAGATGGACTCCGTAGGTTGCGTCATGATCACATGGGGCAAGGAGGATGATAAACGTGACGTGCTGGATGGTGACTTCGCCAGCTTGCTCCAGACCGATTATCCGCTGGATACCGTCGGCGTAGCTAACCTCACCGAGGTCAAGACCGACCCGACGGACGTACTCGCTCCGCGTGTCACCAAGAAGAGCCGTGTCTATAAAGGTGGCTCGTGGGCGGACCGTATCTACTGGCTCAACCCCTCCAACCGCCGTTATATGGACCAGGATAAGTCTTCTTCGAAGATCGGTTTCCGTTGTGCTATGTCCACCCTCGGTGACCAGATCCCCTCTGACCCGGTACGATAAAAATCAGTATTGTTAAACCCTCGGCATATATGCCGAGCTAAACACTTGAATAAAATGAATTTTCCCAATGACATTCGCTATACCAGCGAACATGAGTGGATTCGCGTAGAGGGTGACGAGGCCTATGTCGGCATCACGGACTACGCGCAGTCGGAGTTAGGAGAGATCGTCTTTATTGACGTTCCTACCGTAGGTGAGACCGTTGGACAGGGCGAGGTCTTCGGTTCTGTAGAAGCGGTCAAAACCGTCAGCGACCTCAATATGCCTGTTACAGGCGAGGTGCTGGAGCTTAATGCGGAGCTCGACGCTGCCCCCGAACTGGTCAACAGCGACCCCTACGGCAAAGGCTGGATTATCAAGATCAGTGTGAAGGACCCTGCCGAACTGGACACCCTCATGGATGCCGCGGCCTATCAGGCTTCACTCTGATACCCGTCCTGCCATCCGCCATGCTTGGCGGATCAGCAAGAAGGGCGCTTCACTCGAAGCGCCCTTCTCTTTTTTGTCCCCTGTCCCTTTTCTATCTTTGTCTCCCCCTCTCCGCGCTCCCTTCTCCCCCTCTGAGAGGGGGTTGGGGGGTGTCCTCCTTCTTTTCCGCTGGATTTGTATATTCTTGGTAGTTGTGCCGTCTGCCAGACGGTATCTTGTTTCGTCAATTACCCCGCATGGTATGCGGGCTTCCCTCCCCTTACAGCGTCAATTGTCCTCCTTCTTTTCCGCCGGATTTGTATATTCTTGGTAGTTGTGCCGTCTGCCAGACGGTATCTTGTTTCGTCAATTGTCCGGCATATTATGCCGGTGTCATCGTCCATTCTCCAACACAGGATTTCCGGAAGAACACCGTGGGTGCGTAGCGCGTGCGCGAGTAATAATATAGGAGCCTATCACCAAAAAGAATGTAAAATAAGACATTTAATGTTCTATAATTCTGTAATAAAATGCCATGTAAAAATAACAAAATGCAATAAAAAGTAAATTTTCTTGTCAAAATGTTGGTAGTTTCAATTTTTTTTAGTAATTTTGCACCCAAATAGCGTGTGTGCAGACGCACATGCGTGCGTTTAATATAAGGATATGAAGATGAATATGAAGATGAATATGAAGATGAAAAGTGTGATAAGTTTGCTTTTATTAGTGATAACTCTGATAGTTCCGCACCAGTTGACCGCCCAGACTCCTGTGGAGGTCACGGTGCCTTATTCCATGGGCTTCGAGCCGGCGGATAGTACGATGCTGAAGGCTTGGCAGATTAACCCCGGTGCGGATATCTCGCGCTGCAAGGAGCGCTGGGTGATAGGCACGGCTGTGAAAAGCGAAGGGAAGCACTCGCTCTATATCTCGAATGACGAGGGCGAGACCTGTACCTTCGATACGGTCTGGAACACGGTCTATGCCTATATGGATTTCATCATCCCCTCCGGCCAGTACGAGCTGTCGTTCGACTGGAGATGTCTGGGAGGAGACGAGTCGTATATGTGCGCCGGTGTAGGTATAGCGAACCAGATGAAGGAGATGGTCAGTGACTACGAGCGCGCCGAGTTTCCAACGTATATCCAGGGGTTTGCTACGCCCGAGAACCGCGTCGTGCGGGGTAACAGCCGCTGGCAGCATGCCAATATCAACTTCGCTTCCAACGGTACGCGTGTCTATCGCCTCTATTTCGCTTGGCGTAACAAGAACCGAGATGCCAAACTGGCCAACCCCGTCTCGGCGTGTATTGATAATATCCAGATCACGACCCGTAACTGCGCCAAGCCGGCCAATCTGAATGCCGAGGTGGTCGGCGATTCGGTTATCGTGACATGGACCGGTACCAGTGCGCAGTACTGCGTGGAGTACCGCCGTTACGGGCGGGAGCGTTGGTCGGTACAGACCGGCGTGCGCGACGAGCGTTTCGTGGTGGAGGGACTGGACGAGGGAGCGTATGACTTCCGTGTCAGAGGCGTCTGCAACGACATAGATACCAGTGCCTATACTTATCGCAACTCCTTCGGCGTCTATTATCCTGACCGCCATTGTATCAACTATGTGGATCTGCACGGACCGGATGTGGAGGCTACCTATGGTACTTTCCAGAACCCTTATCTGAATACCGGCGTGGTGGACACCGCTTATACCGACGACCCGAAGTTCCAGCGCCATGTCATCAACTGGGATCCCGACGAGTACGACCCCCGTACCGGCGGACGGCTGAAAGTCGTGCCGGAGGACGAGGTGGCTTCTGTCCGTCTGGGGAACTGGAACGTGGGAGCTGAGGCGGAGGCTCTGTCGTTCTTCTATACCGTGGACGGAGAGAACGCTTCCATCCTCCTGCTCAAATATGCGGTGGTGCTGGAGGATCCGAACCACGGGCCCGCGGACCAGCCGCACTTCAACCTCGAGATACTCGACGAGTGGGGAAACCTCATCGACTATACCTGCGGTTCGGCGGATTTCTACGCCGATGCCAACCGCCCCGGATGGAATAATACGGGTAGTGTTACCTGGAAGGATTGGACGACCATCGGTTTGAACTTGGCAGAATATGACGGCGAGCGCCTTACCGTGCGTCTGACCACCCGCGACTGTAACTGGTCCGGTCACTTCGGCTATGCCTATTTCACGATGGGATGTGCTGCGGCGAAGATCACCAGTACCAGCTGCGGCGACGATGCCCAGATGTCCATCGCCGCGCCGAGCGGATTCGCCTACGAGTGGTTTGACAAATACGACAACCCCGTGCCGGACTCCATGAAGACGCAGGACGGACAGACCCTCCTCATCCCGCCCTCGGATACTACGACATACCGCTGCCACCTCTCGTATCTGGAGGAGGAAAGCTGCGGTTTCGACCTCTATTCCTCCTGCCTCCCGCGTTACCCGATAGCGGATTTCAGCTGGAGCTACGAGCCTTCCAACTGCCAGAACAAAGTCCGCTTCGCCAACAAGAGCCATATAATGACACACTTCAATAATGTCACCGAGTACCACTATGACTGGCCCTGCGATGAATACGAATGGGATTTCAGTAACGGTCAGGTCGGTTCGGAGCGCAACCCCGTGGTCATCTTCCCCAACGAGGGCGGTACGTTTGCCGTCACCCTCGCTTCCTCCATCGCGGAGGGACGCTGCGTCGATGATACGGTTATATATATTACCATACCGGCTATAGGCGACAGGGAGGTGCGTATAGATACGACTATCTGCGAAGGAGGATATATACCTTTCGGACCGCAGTTTGCCGGAGAGGAGCGCGAGTACGTCAATGTGTGGAAGACCGTTGCCGGATGTGACTCCACGGTATATCTCAACCTCCATCTCTCGCCCCAGAGCACCATGCAGCTCCCCGATACGGTTGTCTGCGCGGAGATACCCCTGACGGTGGACGGACAGACTTATAAATCCAAGGAGTCCGGTAAGTTCTACCGCTTCTACAAGAACCGGTACGGCTGTGACTCCACCCTCTGGATGAACGTCACGGTGATGGATTCCATCTTGCCGGAGGTCACGGTGCGCGAGATGACGGATGCGCCTAACTCGGGAGCGATCTTTATCGCCGGTACGGGATTTGACTACTATACCGTCAACGGCGGTGACCGCCAAACGGAGGATTCTATCACGGGGCTCAACGGCGGTTCGTTTGAACTGGAGTTCTTCAACGCCCTCGGCTGCTCCGTGCTCCGCCATGCGGACGTCAGTGTGTGTATGCCCGGATGGGTATATCAGCGTTGGGGCGATGTCCTTTCTCTTAAGAACGCCGGAACGCTCCAAACAGACTCCGCTGCCCATCAGTTCGCTGATTACCAGTGGTATAAGAATAACGAACCGATACCCGGAGCGAACCTCTCCTATCTCTACGTGGAGGAGGGCTTGGATCCCGACGCCTCCTACCATCTGGAGATGAGACGGGTCGGAAACGGCGAGAAGGTCTCTACCTGCCCCTTCAAACCCCAGCCGGTGGAGGACGAGGCGGTGGTCTATGTCTATCCCTCTCCGGTCCGCACGGGAGGAGTGCTGACCGTCAAAGTCAGCGAACCCGCTTCCCTGCAGATGGTCAATATGTTCGGCGATGTGGTACTGAGCGGTGCGCTCCGGGAGGGTGAGAACAGCCTCACGGTGAGTGTCCCCGCCGGAGTGTATGTCGTGCAGGTCGCCATAGGGGCGCAGACACGCGTTTGTCGGATTAGTGTGATAGAGTAAGGAGGAAAACTATGAGAAAGATAGGTTATTATATCATATTGGTAGCCCTGATGATGACCCAGGCGGTGACTGCTGCGCCGGCGAAGAAGAAAACCTCCGCCGGGAAGAACCAATCCTCCGCCAAGGAATGGAAGGGTGCGAACAGGAATATCCACCATCTGGCTTTCTGGGGCGGATTGGGCTATAGCGGACTCGTCAACAAGTATGAGAACAACCGCTTCATAGGCGGTGGCGGCGGACTGATAGGCGTGGGATACGAGTATAAATACGACCATTTCATCCTCCATGCCGGCCCGGAGTTCCGTCTCTTCTCCTCATTGGATAAGGTCACTTTCCCCTCCTCCTACGACGTGGCGGTGATGAATGAAGGGTTTACCCAGACGAAGCACTATACCTTCACGGAGCCGATGAAGGAGAATCATGTGGTGGGCCAGGTCATGCTGCCCGTCATGCTCGGTGGTACGTGGGACAGGGTCTATTTCCTGGCGGGTATGAAGGTCGGCTATGCGCTCCTCGGTACCTATAGCCAGAGCAGCACCTATTCATCTTCTATCACGGATGCGGATGCCTACGACCCCGCATGGGTGAATATGCCGAACCATGGGGCTGTGACGGACGAACCCTATAGCGCGAAGGGCAGTAATACCTATGGCTTGGATCTCACCGCTTCGGCAGAGGTGGGGCTGAATATCAACGCCTTCCTGAGCCAGGCTTGGAATGAGGCGAACGCGGCACGCCGTTTTCCGTGGTACATGCGCGTGGCGGTGTTTGCCGATTATGGGATTCTGAATCTCACTCGCTCCCCGCAGGGCGCGATGGCTTCTGTGGACGAGAAGAATGTCTATACGCGTTCCTTGCATGTCTCCGACTGGGCGGGAGGAAGGATGAACAGCCTCCTCGTAGGCGTGAAATTCACCGCCCTCATGCAGATGAACAAACCCGAGCCGCCCAAGCCGCAGAAGCCGGCGATGGTGCTGGATGTGCAGGATACGGAGACCGATGCGGCGATTGCTGCCGCCACGGTGGAGGTAACGCCCATGCAGGCGAAAAAACCGCGTACTACCAAACGTACGACCAACAGCAAGGGGCGTCTCGTCATGAAACTCAACCAGGGTACCTATCATCTCCGTCTCTCCCACCCGGATTATCAGGCGATGGAGCGTGACTATGTCCATGGCGATTTCGGCGATACGCTCCGTCTGGCGCTGACACCGCGTCCCGATTTCCGCTTCTATGTACGCGACGCGAAGTCCGATTCGCTCCTGGCGGCAACCGTCACGTTCATCAATACCTCGAACGAAGCGACGGTGGCTTCGGCTTCTACGGACTCCCTCACGGGCTTTGCGAAGCTCCGCCTGCCGCTTAATACGAATATACGCGTGCATGTGGAGGCGGCCAACCACCTGGCGCTGACCCAAACCGTAGGAGACATAGGAGGCACGGAGACCTTCAGACTTGAGCCGATCGTCAAGAAACGCGCTATCATCCTCCATAACCTCTTCTTTGCTACCAACAAGACCACCATCCTGCCCGAGTCGGAGCCTTCGCTCCAGGATCTGTATGACCTCTTGCAGGAGAACC
>Ga0256405_10011500_pt1 | contig 11270 bp, 21 predicted proteins | sample RumenRJG_02DNA_FD_189096 | JGI IMG/M metagenome (GOLD analysis project Ga0256405, IMG submission 189096) | Bovine rumen microbial communities from Lethbridge, Alberta, Canada - RJG_02 | ecosystem: Host-associated > Mammals > Digestive system > Stomach > Rumen | place: Canada: Alberta...
AAAATGATAACCATACATATAAAGAAAATATAAAAGAAAGTATTAAAGAAAGGAGGGAAAGAAAAACGCTCCCTTCCTCACACGTTGGTCAGAATAGGAGAGCTTTTGTTAATGATGATAACTATAAAAAACTTGCATCTGAGTATGACACGGAAGTTATCAACAATTATATTGACAAGGTTGATAACTGGGCACACAGCAAAGGCAAGAATCTCGGTGAGTGCTCAGAAATGGTCAAGAAATGGCTCAATCAGGACGACGTTCCAAAAATTGACCCGAGCATAAGCGAATATGAGTCGGTTATCGGTCAGTTCCTGCCGCTGTGAGGTGGATAATGGACGATTTTACAGTTTACAAGATCACGAATGACGTTACCTGGTATCGCTGCACGAACTGCGGCTATCTCACAAGGGGCAAGCCAAGCGTTTGTCCTTTGTGTGAGGGCAAGCCTAAGATCAGCGACCAGGACACGCCAAAAGACGATAATGCGGATAAAGTTATTGATGCTGCTTTACAGAGAATCAAAGCAGTTATGGAAAAGTATGGAGGTGATGTGTAATGCAAGGAAGAGTTGACTATGTTGATATAAATACATCGGCATTATGCGACAAGTACCTGTGTGAAGACTGTACGGAAAACAACAGTCAAGGATGCATACAGGCTTGGAATTACTATACTAACGGGCTCGAGGAGTGCCAAATTTACGCGGAGGGAGAACAATGATAACGGCTAAAGATTTATATTATTTCGGTGCAAACGAGTGCATCAGCGGAATGTGCAGGAGATACTGCAAGGGCACTGACAGCGTTGCTTGCAGCATGGTCAGGATAGCGAATGACATGATCCTGAAAGGAGAGTACTATGGATAACAGAAAATGCAAGAACTGTAAGAACTACAACCCTGATAAGGAATTGTACATAGGTAAATGTGCAGCTACAGACAGACCGACAATGATGAATGATGTCTGTGGCTGCTATGAAAATAAGGAGGAGAAAAGGCAATGAGTGACACAGATATCCTATACATGGCATCACAAGAAAAGAGAATAACGGAGCTTACCGAGCTCCTGAGAGAGATACGTCCAAATCTGCGTAGAGCATTCTATGCGAACTACGAAGATCAGGATAAGGCTGATGAGCTGATTGATAAGATCGATAAAATGATCGGAAAGGAGTAAGAATGGAATTGATTTTTGACGATAAAACAGGCACATGGGGCGAAGCTACTGAAGTGTACGGAACTATCAAATGCCCTACAAAAGAGGATTATGAGTATGCGCTTAATGCTATAAAGTCTCATAAGCAGCTTGAAGACAAACACTGGGACGAATGCAGGCAGATAATAGCCCACTATGATAACGAGCTATCAAAGCATCAGAAGGAAATGCCCAAAATCGTTGAATATATCGATTGCCTACGTTCCCTACCGGTGAATAGGTGGATAAGCGTTAAGGAGAGACTGCCGGAAGATGACGGTAAATACATGGTCTGGTATAAAGGCGAGTTGGACATCTGTGAATTTGATGCTGAGTCTCAAAAATTCGGATATACCTATGATGATTATGATGAGATGTATTCGCATCTTGTGTGTTGGGATGATGGCATAGATAAAGATATCACACACTGGATGCCCTTACCCGAACCGCCAAGTATAAGGACGTGTCCCATGACTACATACCCGACTGACTGTACAGACGAGTGCAAAGACTGTGATTGCGGAGGTTCTGAGAGTGAAAAATAAAAAGAAAATAGCAGGAGTGGGAGCTTGTAAGCACCCGTTAGGACGAGGAAAGCCGTCCAGAGAGTTCACCATTGACGGAGTAGGCTATTACTTCTGTTACGGTTGGACTGATGACTGGGGCGACGGTACAGCTCCGCAGTGTGAAGACTGTCCTGCGCATATTAATGCAGCTGATGATGTGCTGCACACGCTGATAAAGGAGAGACAAAAATGAAAACAGTATATGATATACAGGAACTGATAGCAGAATCATGCTTTATGGGCAGAGAGTTGACCGAGTGTCAAAAAGTTGGATTTGCAGCTTTAGGTGTATGTTGCGTTATGCATACAATAGCAAAGAATATGATTATGCGAGGTGAATACTGATGCCCATAGTTGTAGTGATATTGATAGCGCTGCTGATATACGTACTCGGTGGTGACGATGAAAAAAGGGAGAATGAGAATGAAAACGAAGAGGGCAAGAAAGACGACTGAACCGAACGACGATAAAGAACTGTGCTACTTCAGCGCAGGTAATAACAAATGCAGTATACTTAGTACTCCCTGCACTGGGACACGATCTAAACAGTTATGCTCCTTCCGCAAAACCGAGCGTGAATTCAAAGAGGACTGGGACAGGGCGATACAGATCAACAAAGCTAAGGGCAATTGTGTATACTGCAAATACCGTTCCGAAAGGTGCGGCATTGATAAAGAGGAGGAAAAAGATGATTTTGTCAGCGAAAAAAGTTAAACGAATAAAAGCAGTAAAAGAGTCTATAAAGGCAAGAAAAGAAGCTCGTATTGATCGAAAGACTTTTTTAAGAGCTGTAAAAGGCTTAAAAGGGAAATATATGGATTACGACATAATAAGCGCAGATGCACTTGATTTCGCAGGCTCTCAGAGTGTTGTCAATAAGCTCAGAAGGAAAGGATATACTGTTGAGCCTATCAAGCACTTAGCTGACTATGGTGTTGTTATCAGCTATCTATCCTATGATGAGCTCCCCGAAGACATAAAGCACGACGTAGAACGTTGTAAGAATCAGGTAAGGGGTGCCGCCCAATGATGAACAACAAAGACTTCCTCAAACTCCCATACAAAATTGACAAAATAATACAGCTGCGTAAAAGCGTTACAGCAAAGCACAGAGACAGTCTGTATGGCAGGAGTATAGACTACTCTGCTAACGGTGGCTCAGGCGGTGAAAGCGACGCTCTGGGTGCTGCTATAGCATCTGTGAGAGACTACGAAGCTGATACGGACAAGCTGATAGCTGCACTGGTATCGATACGCTTTGACATCGAAGAGCTTATCAACAACATACATAATAGCAAGCAGAAAGAAGTGCTTATTGATCGCTATCTCCTGTATATGCCTTGGAAAAACCAGTATGACAGAGACACTGGTAAGCTTCTTCAGCAAGGCATCAAAGAAAAGACAGGATATTCCGAGCAATCCGTTTACAAGTTTCACACCGAAGGGCTCAATAAAATTTCAATTTCTGAAAAGATTAGAGTAAAATATAGTGAAATAGAGTATTTATTATGATACAATAAAAACATGGAAATAGGCACAAAGATGTAACGGTTCCTTTCGATGCTGATCTGCCCTTTCAGATAGGTCTATTTTCTGTCATCTCATACGCAGTTACAGTGCTCTCTCCCATTTTGCACTGTGACTGCTCCCCTCTGGCAGCGTAGAGCAACGGTAGCTCGTTGGGTTCATACCCCAAAGGTCGCAGGTTCAAATCCTGTCGCTGCAACCACACACAGGACAATTCATTATTTGTTATCCCCTTACAGAGTACCGTCACAAAAGTGGCGGTATTTCTGTTTCTACTGGTATAGGGGGGAGGGTACCCCCTATAAGCAGTGATAAGGACTACACCGTGTCACTGCTCATTATTCCGAACGTTTTACGAGAAATTTGTTGAAAGAAGGTGAATCAATTGACCAGAGCGAATGCTGTTGCAAAAAAAATGACAGATCATACAGGCGTTGAATGGAGACCGATAAACATTGAAGGTGCGGCCGAACGTTACCTGTTATCAGCTTGCAGGCAAGTCTATAGCATATATAGCCATAGAGTACTCTCTATTCGTAAATTTCGGAATTGCCCGTCAGAATACATCGAGTTAAGTCACTGCTGCAAACGTCTTTTCTCAATTGATGAACTTATGATAAAAACATATCCAGAGAAGTTTACTGATATTGAAAAGAACGACTGGAAGACAATAGAAATTGATAATGAATTATCGGCGTATGAAGTGAGCAGACACGGTAAAGTCCGCAGGAGCAATAATCATAGGATCTTAAAGCCTACAATGCAAAGCGACGGTTATTTGCTCATAAGAATGAGACACAACGGCAGAACTATTACTGAATATCTTCATAGGCTTGTTGCTAAAGCATTTGTTCCAAATCCTAACGGATATGAAATCGTAAACCATATTGACGAAAACAGGCAAAATGATAATGACTGGAATCTCGAATGGTGCGATAAAAGTTATAATTTTAAGTACAGTTATAACCGTAGAAAGGTGGCGCAGGAATGAAGACCTACGGGCTCCCGTATCTTAAACGAAAACTAAATATGAAGCAAACAAGAATACGTACCCGATATGCTTACTACGACATGAAGGTTTCTGTCAGTGAGCTGAGTAACGTCCTGCCGAAGGAATTCAGTTGGCTCGCCTACTCACTCGGTTGGTGTGCCAAGGCTGTTGACAGCATCGCAGATCGTATCGTATTTGACGGCTTCGGTAATGATGATTTCGAGCTTGGTCAAATATTCAGTCTCAACAATTCTGATGTACTTATGGATGATTCAGTGCTGTCGGCGCTTATCTCTGCTTGCAGCTTCATATACATCGGTCAGGATGAGACTGGTTATCCAACAATGCAGGTCATTGACGGCGGCAACGCTACAGGCATCATTGACTCCGTGACAAAGATGCTCACAGAGGGATATGCAATCCTTGAACGCGATGAGTACAACAACATCAAGGCTGAGGCATATTTCCGACCGAATCAGACCGATTACTACGTAGACGGTGTACACGTAGATACTTTCCTACATGATGCACCATTTGCTCTGCTTGTACCGATCATCAATAGACCTGATGCAAAGCGTCCTTTCGGTCATAGCCGTATCAGTCGAACGTGTATGGATATTACTCAGGCAGTTCTCAGGACGTTCCGACGTATGGATGTATCGGCGGAGTTCTACAGCTTCCCTCAAAAGTATATACTCGGTCTTTCCGATGATGCAGAATTCAATAACCGTGCTGCAACTATATCATCGTTCCTTAGCATTGGAGCGGATGAAAATGGCAATAAGCCAACTGTCGGACAGTTTCAGCAGCAGAGCATGACACCTTACGCCGAACAGCTTAAAGCGTATGCTTCTGTATTTGCAGGAGAAACGGGATTGACAATTGATGATCTCGGTTTCACGACATCAAATCCTGCAAGCTATGATGCCATCAGAGCATCGCATGAGCAGCTCAGACTTACAGCACGTAAGGCTCAGCGTACTTTTGGTGTTGGCTACCTCAATGCCGGCTACCTCGCAGCGTGTATACGTGATAAATACAGCTACGACCGCCGTGCATTTGCCAACACAAAACCTGAGTTTCTGCCTATCTTTGAGCCTGATGCCGCCGCACTTGGCGCTGCCGGTGATGCTATCTACAAGATCAATCAGGCTTCTGAGGGCTTCTTCGGAGCAGGCAATATTCACCGCATGACAGGACTGGTGAGCGACAATGATGGAGTATGAGCAGCTTAGAGCTGCACTTGACGGCAAACTTGCCGCAAATCCTGCACTCCGCGCAATACTCAAACGTATCAACGGTGGAACAGCCACATTCAACGACACGGCTGAGTATGCACGAGTGTTGTCACATATTCTCGGGCATGAGCTTTCGGAATCAGTGCTTGAACTGAGTGACCGCGAGAGTATTGCTTCACAACTTCTCCGCGACTGCTATGATGACATAAATAGGGTGTGCACAGACACTCAGATGTCTATAGACGAGGCTCAGGGGCTGCATATCAAACCACAGAAAGCCACGTTCCCAAGAGAGCGTGTGCAGCAGTTCGCTCATTCGCTTACCGATCCGACAGTCAAGGACAGCATCATTAAACGCCGTGCAGGAGCAGGTAGCGAGACTATAACAAAGTCATTTCATGACAACTTCATCGAAAAGAACGTTAAATTTCGCAATGATGCAGGTTTGAAATGCCATATCATCCGCATTGGAACAAAATGCTGTGATTGGTGTACAGAGGTAGCCGGTAAATATGAAATGGGCGACCAACCTGAAGGGATATTCCGCCGCCACGACAACTGTGACTGTACTATCATCTATGACGGTCAGGTGCTCAGAGGCAAGCTTAGCGATAACGGCAGACGCTCCCGAACATGGGAGGAAGTGCCGAACGCTAATGCTGACTATAAACCGAATGTCCTCTCTGAGACTGACGCAAGAGCCACAGAACAGAGGAATTTACAGCAGTACAGAGGATTGACAAATGGCGGAAATAGTGATAAAATAGAATCAAGGAATATAACATCAAGAAATCTTCCAAACGGCTTGCGAACAGCACCAAGTCACATTCTTACTGAAACTGAAATTGAGAGCTTGAAAAAAGATATTGCTTCCATTGGAGCTGATGAATCGGTATTCAAGTTCAATAAAGGTCACAGAACTGGATACGACGATGTTCTTGATGAAATTCGTGTTAAAGGAGATATACTCCCTGATTTAGATTCTAATCATCCAAGAGATAGAATGTCGTCAAGAGCGGCTCTTGCCCACGAATATTATGGGCATCGAGCGAATCGAGGTACTAATTTGCCAAATGGTGCTTGGAACGATGAGTTTAGAGCAAGTTATATGGCAGCTAAGAATTGCCCGAATTTGAGTGATGAAGAAAGGGCTGACCTTATACTTGACGCTCTTGAACGGGCTAAAGAGAGCGGAGTTACCATTAAAAACAATAGTTTCATAAGGAGGATTCTATATGGCTACTAAAACTACCCTTGCTGAACACAGATTTTTAGTTTCAGCCGAAGATGATATTATCAAAAACGGAAAAACTGAAAAAAAATGTCCTCGTTGTGGAAATAGCATTTTTATTGAGGACAAAAACACATCATATTCTGTAAGATGCAAAACAGATGATTGTATCGTTGCAGAATTCAGAGGATTATAATATCAACTAAACCGCCCGGCAATGAGCGGTTTTCTTATACCCATTTGAAGGAGGTGAGGAGAATGGAAAGTGCAGACAGAATAGAGATAACCTTCAAGAGCGGCGAGACTATATCCTACGGCAAAGGAGAATGGGATGACTATGCTTATGACGGCAAGGCTATCATCGTCAAGCAGAAGGGCGCATGGATAGGTATTTACAACTTTGACCATGTTTTCTGCGTCGAACTTAAAGAACACTAAGCATTTGCGACCGACAACAATGTCGGCTGCAAGTGCTGTTTTTATACCCTGACGGAGGTGAGATATGGCTAAGGCAAATTTACGTCCCGACCATAACGGCACTCAGCGAGCGCAGTTTGAATCCAATAAGAAAAAAATCTATGCGACGCAGCAAGTGTGTGGAATCTGCGGTAAGCCTGTTGACTTCGCCTTCAAGTTCCCCCACCCTCTCAGTCCGACCATAGACCACATTATTCCAGTCGCTAAAGGCGGACACCCTTCCGATCTAAGCAATCTACAGCTTGCACACTTCACTTGCAATCGCCAGAAGTCCGACAAGATTAAACCGGGGCAGGATTTCTCAACAGGTACGGAGCTGATATCTAATCGGCTGCTGCCTCAGACCTTTGACTGGAAAAATATTTGAGCCTTTGAGCCTTAATTGAAAGGAGATGTCTTAATGACCGCTACACGGCTCGGAAGGCAGACTCCTACAATTACGATAGTTCTGCCTTATCTTGTATCGCTCGGTTCAGAAGCCGTAGATATATATAACAGATCAAAGCGTAAAGCGCAGCAATGGCAGGAGCTAATGCTCGAAGACATAATGGCAGTCGATGACGACGGTCTTTGGAAGCATATAAAATACGGTTGGTCGATTCCGCGCCGAAACGGTAAGTCGGAAATACTTATCATGCGTGCAATATGGGGCGTAACTCACGGCAGACGTGTCTTATATACAGCCCATAGAGCAACCACATCAAGCAATGCATGGAGCAAGTGCTGCGACCGTCTCTCTGAGGCAGGTTATCAGGAGGGGGTTGATTACAAGACTACTAAGAAATATGGTCTTGAGACCATCGAATGGCTCGACGGCAGCGGCGCAGTCATAAACTTTCGTACACGTTCAAGTAAGGGCGGTCTTGGTGAGGGCTATGATGATCTTCTCATCGACGAGGCTCAGGAGTATACATCAGACCAAGAAAGTGCTCTCAAATACGTTGTTACCGACAGCAAGAATCCTCAGACATTGATGTGCGGAACTCCGCCGACTGCTGTATCTTCTGGCACGGTGTTCTTTAATTACCGCAAAAATACACTTAATGGCAAAAATGAAAATGCAGGTTGGGCGGAATGGTCAGTACCGAGACTGACAGATGCACATGATCCTGAACTGTGGTATGAGACCAATCCGTCCCTGGGATATATCCTCAGTGAGAGAACTATCAAAGACGAGCTGGGCGACGATCAAGTTGATGATAACATACAGCGTCTTGGACTTTGGTTGACCTACAGTCAAAAATCAGCTATAAGCCGCAAAGAGTGGGAGTCATATATCACGGAAAAACCAGAGCTTAGCACTCCGACGAAGTTGTACTATGGTGTTAAATATGCGAAATCAACAGCAAACGTTTCCCTATCTGTCGCGGTAAAAACCGCAGACGGTAAAGTATTTGTTGAAGCTATAGACTGCCGTCCTGCAAGAGACGGCAACAGTTGGATAATAGCGTACTTGCTCGCAAACAACGCCGAAAAGGTAGCTATTGACGGAGCAGGCAATCAAGATATACTTGCAAACGAGATGAAGGACGCAGGTGTGAAATGTAAGGCTGTACTGCCAAAGGTCTCGGAGATCATCGAGGCAAACACTCTATTTGAAAAAAAGCTGTTTGAGGGCAGCATATGCCACGCAGGGCAGCCGTCACTTACTCAGGCAGTCTCAAACTCAGAACACAGACCTATCGGCAGTAGCGGCGGCTTCGGCTATGTATCACTACTTGAAGGTGCTGAAATAACGCTGCTTGAATCGGTATCACTCGCCCACTGGCTTTGTGCTTCAGCAAAAACGACAAGGAAAAAACAGATGATAACTTATTAAGCACCGTATAGGTGCATTTTTTATACCCATTTTCAAGGAAGGAGATCACATGGATAAGTTAATGCTTGATAAGATTAACTCTTTTACACGGCGAAAATTCAAGGAAGATGAACTATACGTCTTCCCTATTGAATTGTGCAACAACGATATTGACCGTGATATGGAGCGCTTTTCCGATGCTGCACTTGATAAAATGCAGGAACTCTTCATCGGTAAAACTGGTATTTTCGATCACGACCCCTCTGCTGGAAATCAGACAGCTCGTATTTTTGATACTGAGGTAGTCACTGACCACCAACGTATGACTGCATACGGCACGACCTACAAGTATTTAAAGGCTATGGCTTATATGATACGCACTGACAGCAACAAGGACATTATTGCCGAAATCGACGGCGGTATAAAAAAAGAGGTCAGTGTATCATGCAGTGCTACAAAAAGGATATGCTCGGTTTGTGGCTGTGACAAGTCAAAAGATAGCTGCGAACACGCAAAGGGTACGGAGTATTTCGGGCAGAAGTGTCATGTTATACTCGACGGCATTACAGATGCCTATGAATGGAGCTTTGTTGCTGTTCCTGCACAGATAAATGCAGGAGTCACAAAGAAATATAATAAACCGAAGGAGGAAAAATCTATGGATTTTACACCTATAACTACTCAGGCTGAATTTGATGCAGCAGTTAAATCGCGTGTCGATGCTGCTGTAGCTGAGGTTAAGAAGCAATTTGAGGGCTATGTATCTCCCGAAGATGCAGCTAATCTCACGAAAGAGCGTGATGATCTCGCAGCCGCAAACAAGTCTTATGCGATCTCCGCATTGAAAATCAAGGCTGCCAATGAAAAGGGCATACCTCTTGAACTTGCTGAGAAGCTTTCCGGTGAGACTGAGGAAGACATTAACAAGGATGCTGAGAGCTTTGCAAAGTATTTCAGCACTCAGAAATGCAAGCCTACACCACGCTATTCAGGTGAAACAGGCGTAGTCGATGCAACCACTGCCGCACAGATGGCAATGCTGCATGAACTCAAAAATTAAGGAGGACTAAACACTATGGGTACTATCACAACTACAAGTACAACATTTAAACCTACTCTTGTAAAAGACCTTTTCAATAAGGTTAAGGGACATTCAACACTTGCAAAACTCAGTGCAAGTGATCCTATGCCATTCTCAGGCATAGATGTAATGACCTTCTCTATGGACGGAGAGGCTGCTATCGTTGGCGAAGGAGCTCAGAAGCCTGCCGGCGCAGCAGATAAAGGCTCGGTGACTATCAAGCCTATCAAGTTCGTTTATCAGCACAGAGTTACAGAGGAATTCCTCAAGATGTCCGATGAAAAGCAGCTTCCTATCCTTCAGGCATTCAACGACGGATTCTCCAAGAAGATTGCACGAGGATTTGATATCGCTGCATTTCATGGCGTTAACCCTGCGACCAATACATCTTCCGATATCGTTGGTTCAAACTGTTTTGACAGCATGATAACAAATACTGTCACTTACAATTCTTCCACACCTGACGATAATGTTGACAGCGCGGTCGCTCCAATTCAGCTCGCCGAAAGAGATATAACAGGTATCGCAATGTCTCCTGCATTTGGTTCCGCTCTCGGTCAGATGAAAATGGCTGATTCTCACGCTCCTATGTACCCCGAATTCCGTTACGGCGCAAATCCGGGTAATTTCGGCGGTATGCCTGCTGATATCAATAGCACTGTCTCTTTTGGCAGCAGCCTTGACCGTGCTATTGTCGGCGACTTTGCCAATGCGTTCCGTTGGGGTTATGCTCAGAATGTTACGTTTGAGATTATTCCTTATGGTAATCCTGACGGACAGGGCGATCTTAAACAAACAAATGAGATCGTACTCAGAGCTGAATGCTATGTAGGTTGGGGAATCCTCGATGCTGCTTCGTTCGCTCGTATTGTGGCTTCAAACCCCTGACAAGTCTCACCGTAGCAGCCGAAGACGGTGAGACGGATATGTTCGGCACACAGGTGAAGGATCTCCAGACAGGCGTAACAGTTGCAAATGGTGCTATAACTGGTACTCTCAAATACCTCAGCACCGGAGCTCTTGCTACTGACTGGGGCGCAGGAAATTTCCTCGCCGTTAAGTTCAACAACATTGACAGTGATGCAACTTCCGTACTTGTAGGTCTTGAACCTTCCGCAGGCGGTGGGCTTGTCGAGCTCATCAACGACCCAGACAAGAACGGTGT
>Ga0256405_10011501_pt1 | contig 11270 bp, 10 predicted proteins | sample RumenRJG_02DNA_FD_189096 | JGI IMG/M metagenome (GOLD analysis project Ga0256405, IMG submission 189096) | Bovine rumen microbial communities from Lethbridge, Alberta, Canada - RJG_02 | ecosystem: Host-associated > Mammals > Digestive system > Stomach > Rumen | place: Canada: Alberta...
TTTTTGGCCCGTCCGTGTGCTATAATGGACCCGTGCGTACAGGACCGGTCCGCCGGACGCCAAAAGGACGGTTCTTCTATATTCTATCAAAAAACGGAGCAATAATCAATATGCGAATGAGAAAAAAACGGCACGGAAATGAAAGACTTCTCGCTTTATCCGCGCTGCTGTACCCGAATCCCGGGGAAAACGCCCCCCGGCTGGCAGAGGTGTTCGGCTCGGAGCGTCCGCTGGTGCTGGAGGTGGGATGCGGGAAGGGGGAATTCATCACCCGTCTGTCCCTGGCCGAGCCGGACGCCGACTACATCGCCCTGGAGCGGGTGGCGGACGTCTGCGTCGTGGCCGTGGAGAAATACGCCCGGAGCCGGGGACTCGGAGACATGGCGCCCAACGGCGGATGGCTGGCCCCGGACGGAAGCCTGTACAAGGACGGCGCGGTCTGGGACATTCCGTTTGAGCGGCGCGGCAACGTGCGGTTCCTTGTGGCGGACGCGGCGGATTTTGCCCCGAAGCTGGAGGAGAATTCCGTCTCCGCCATTCTGGCCAACTTCAGCGATCCCTGGCCGGGGAAGGGAGACCACAAGAAGCGGCTGACTTCTCCCGCGTTTCTCGAGAACTACCGCCGCATCCTGAAGCCGGACGGGGTGTTCCGCTTCAAGACGGACAACGACGGCCTCTTCGACTATACCCTCGAGACCCTGCCCGAAAACGGGTTCCGCATCCTCTGGACCACCCGGGACCTGCATAACTCCGAACGGGCCGCGGACAACATTGTCACGGAATACGAGCGGAATTTCACCGAACGGGGCGTGCCCATCAAAATGCTGGAGGCCGCGCCGGTGAAGGACGGAGCGTCCGGGGAGAAAGCGTAAAAAAACACTTGACAGGAGCGGCTGCAAGTGGTATAATGATAAAACCGGGTCGGGATCTGGCGTATTTCGTATACTTTCACATTTACATAATACCATATCCGCGGCCCTTTGTCAAGTGGTTTTTGAAAAAAAGAAAGGCGGTGCGCATATGAACGGACTGATCCCTCTGGAACGTCTTGCTCCCCAGCCGGTGACGGAGGACCTGCTCGCCCTGAACGAGATCACCTGGGAGCGTGGACTGACGCTGACGGAGGAGGAGGCGCGGGAGCTTTCGGAGACACGGAGCCGCGCTCTGCGGGAGAACGACCGGATCGAATTCGGCTCCGAGGTCATGAAGAAGCTCATGGAGCGCTTCGCCGATTCGCGCTATCTGGACCGGACCAACTGGGCGGACGTTCTGAACGAGATCACCTACTACTTCTATTACATCAAGGCTGAGACGGAGGACCGGATCGGGGACGCGGATCTGGCGGAGGAGATGTTCACCCGGTTCGAGCTGTACTGCCGCGGCGACATCGACCGGTTCGAGGAGAAGGAGATCGAGCGCATCATCCGCAAGGTCAATCTGGGAAAGAAAAAGTACGAGGCCTGGTACGGGGAGGAGGACGCCCTGGATCCGGCCGATTTCGGACGCCGCACGCCGGACAACCTGCTGGACGACACCTACGCGGGCCGGGAGGAGGATCCCGAGGAGTACCGCGGAGGCATGGCGGACGAGATCGCCCGGGACGAAGAGGTGGATCTGGACGTGTTCGGCGACTACGGGGAGGATGACGGCTTGTCTGCCGGATACGCCAACGAGGATGATCTCTCCCTGTACGACGAGGTGGGGGACGAGGCGGCGGAGGAGGACGATCCCTCCCATCCGCTGTATGGCGGGGATCCGTCCGGGAATCGGAGCATGCCCGGCGCGGACCGGTATTTCACCCCGGGCAGGCTGACGGGGCGGGAAAAGAAGGATTCGATCCCCGACGATCCCTCTCCGGAGAGGGGTTCCGTGACCCTGCCGGGCGGCGCGAGCCTGTCGGCGGGGGACGCCTATCCGGAGGACTTCGCCGGATTCACGGAGGACGAGGAGGCCTTCCTCACCGCCTTCCTTGCGAACGAAGAGGGGGAGCCGGATCTGGACGCGATGGACGCCTTCATCGACCGGATGGCCGAAAACGAAGCGGAAAACGGAGGGGAGGACGAGCATGAGTGAACTTGGACTGACGCCGAAGGGCAGGATCGATCCCGCAAGGCTTGACCGGGAGAACTACGTCCAGTCCCTCACGGAGGAGGCGGTCCGGTGCGGGATCATGACGGAGGGCGATACGGACAGGCTCAGGACGGAGCTTCTTTCGGTCCTTGCCCAGGTCATCGGCTACAAGACCGGCGGCGAGTCCACCAACATCAGCACGGACGACGCCCGGATCCTGTCGGAGAGCATCCTCTACAACATCGGGACCGCGCTCCGGGCTGAGAGCGATCCGGACACAGCCGCCGCAACCCTCCGCGACCGTCCCGCCTCCGAGCTGTACGCCAAGGGCTGGGCCGTCAATAAGGCTCACTGGGAGGAGGCGCGGAGGCTCTGGACAAAGGTCCGCTACAACCGTCCGCGGGAGGCCGACGCGGAGTTCGACCGGGCTTTGGACCGGAACATCCGCATCTATCTGGAGCGGTACGATCCGCGGACGACGGCCCACGACAGGCTCTATCTGTCCCTGCCGCGGTTCGGGATCCGGGGCGCGTATCACATCCGGGGAGCGGTGTCCGTGCTCCGGCGGCTTCTGGAGATCGGCACGGGAAGCGCGCAGGACCGGACGGACGCAGCCTTCCGCGTAAAAGGAGAAGAACCGAACAGTTGAGGACGGTCATGGATCCCAGAAGCAGATCCGCCGCCAGCCACATGATCCCCGGGGATACCGCCGCGCCTGCGATGGGCATGACCACCGACAGGGCGAGGAAGCATCCCCGGGCCTTTTTTGATTCCGTCAGAAAGCGGACCGCCGCCAGACCGTAGTAGATCTGGGCGATGACGCTGGCGTAGGCAAAGAGAACCGAGGCCAAACGGACACAGGTCTCCGCCCGGACTCCGGACAGCCGGCGGAACGCCTCCATGGCCACAGGAGCCGAATCCGCATTCTTCCCCCACGGGAAGCCGCCGCATACGGAATCCGCCGTCAGAAGGACCAGGGCGGAGAAGGTGCAGAGGATCAGCGTGTCGAAGATCACCTCGCAGACGCCGAGCAGGGCCTGACGCTCGGGAGAGTCCGTATCCGCCGCCGCGTGGGCCGTGGGAGAGGTCCCGCATCCCGCTTCGTTGGAGAAGATCCCCCGCATGACGCCGAACCGCACCGCCTCCCGGACGGAAAAGCCCAGAAGTCCTCCTCCCGCCGCCCGGACGTGGAAGGCGGACCCGACGATCTCCGAAAGGATCCCGGGGATCAGCTTCCACCGCGGAAGGATGGACATAAGGCACACGCCGATGTACAGAGCGGTGAGCGGAGGCATGATCCGGGCGGCGGCCGACTCGATCCGGCGGGTCCCGAAGCAGACGGACAGCCCCACCAGAACAGACAGCAGAAGCCCCCACAGCATCCGGCTTCCGGAGGGCAGAAGACTGACCGCCGCGTTGGACTGGACGAGATTGCCCGTCACCAGGGCGTTTGCGGCGCAGAGCAGGGCGAAGATCACGGACAGCCTTTGTGCGCCGGGCGTTCCCCCGAGGCCGTCCCGCATGACGTACATGGCTCCGCCGCGCCGTCCGTTTGGATCCTCGACCCGGTACCGCAGGGCCAGCAGGACCTCCGCGTATTTCACCGGAATGGCCGTGAGCGCTCCGATCCACATCCAGAACACCGCCCCGGGACCTCCCGCCATCAGGGCCGACGCCACTCCCGTGATGTTCCCGACGCCGAGGGTTCCCGCCAGCGCCAGGCACAGGGCCGCCATGGGCGAGGGACCGTCCGTTCCGCTCCGCCTTTTCCGGAACAGGGGCCGCAGATCGAACACCGCCCGGACGCCCGCGGAGGAGAGGACGCCTGCGGAGGCCAGAAGCAGGAGGGACGGCGTCAGAATCGTTCCGACAAAAGACGAAAGAAGGGAGAAAAATCCCATTTCATACCTCTCCGCGTCAGAATTTACAAAATCCCCGACGATTCCGGGACGCTCCGATATTGACATTCGTCCCGCCATCGGGTATAATCAATCTATTCATAAGTATAATGTATGCGCTGAGAGGTTCAGTCATGCGGATATTCAGAAAAACAGCCCTGCTTCTGCTGTGCGCGGCTCTGCTTCTGCCGTCCTTCGGATGCTCCGGGGAGACGCCCGTACAGGAGGAATCGGAGACCGCGGAGACGGCGGAGCCCTTTGAGACCACGGAGGCTCAGGCGGCGGTACCGGAGGACGAGGTGATCGTCAACTTCGCGGTGTCGCCTCTGGAAGCCGGATCCATCGCGGGAGTCGCCTCCCAGACGCTCCGGAAGGGCGAGAGGACCACGGAGGTGGAGGCGGTCCCTGCGGCGGGCTTTTCCTTCCTGAAATGGAGCGACGGAGAGAAAACGGCGGTCCACCGGGGGAAGAGCTACGACGAGAATACCACCCTGTACGCCATATTCGAGGAATCCGACGACGCCACCCCCGCCATCTACATCGACACCGACGACGGACACAGGATCCGCTCCGATGCGGAGACCGTGGGCTTCACCCTCTCTGCGGAGAACCTTCCGCGGCGGTACCAGGTGACCGGAGCCACGGGACAGATCAAGCTGAGAGGCAACGCCTCCCTCGGCTGGGACAAGAAATCCTACACGCTGAAGTTCGACGAGAAGATCAAGCTCTGCGGACTGGGAGAGGGGAAGAGCCGCAACTGGGTGCTGATCTCCAATCACTGCGACCAGTCCCTTTTGCGCAACTACATCGCCTTCTGGCTCCAGAGACAGCTGGACGGCATCCCGTGGGGTCCCGACTGCCGGATGGTGGATCTCTACCTCAACGGGGAATACGTGGGCGACTACATGCTGGTCGAGAAGATCACCATGGCGGAGAACCGCATCGGGGTTCAGACCATGACGGACACCGGGAGCCTGGACGCCGACTTCATGGTGGAGCTGGACAACTACGCCTACAAGGCCGGGGAAAAGGGACTGGTCTGGTTCACCGCCCGGGGCTATCCCTACGAGATCCGCGGGGAGGACAACCTGACCGCCGACCGCTGCAACTACATCGACGACTGGATGACGAGTACCTGGGACACGGTCTGCGACGGCACCGACGAGGAGATCCGGGCCCTTGTGGACGTGGACGCCGCCGTGGACTCCTATATCCTTGCGGAGCTGACCAAGAACATCGACTGCGGCTGGTCCAGCTTCTTCCTGTACCGGAAGGACGGAAAGCTGTATCTCGGGCCCTCCTGGGACTTCGACCTGGCCATGGGCAACGACATGAGACTGGACGGCGGCAGCTACAAGAAGCTCTACGCCGGGAAGAACAACGGCTTCGGACAGCAGAACCACTGGTACATCGAGCTGTACGAGCGGGACTGGTTCCGGGAGCTGGTGACGGCGCGGTGGAACGAGCTCATGGAGAAGGGCGTCTTCGACCAGATGCTCGGGGAGATCGACCGGGCTCTGGACATGAACCGGGAGTCCTTCGAGCACAACTTCGAGCGCTGGCCCATCTTCGGATGGCGGCTGAATCAGGAGCCGGAGCACGTCATGGCGCTGTCCTCCGTGGACGAGCACGTGAGCTACCTGAAGGAATGGCTGGGCGAGAGGATCCTGTGGCTGGACGAGGAATTCAACTCCTGAGTGCCTCTTTTGTGTCGGACTCCCAAACCTCACTGAATAAAGTTTCATTTTTCGTGAAAATTCGGGGTTTACAAACGGTATATTCCGTGATATAATACAGTTTCAAGGATTCATCATCACGTCGGAGAGGTCAGTCATGTTTGATATCGTATCCAAAACCGTTCTGAATCCCACCGTGATCAGAATGGAGATCAAGGCCCCCCGTGTCGCCCGGAAGGCACAGGCGGGACAGTTCATCATCCTCCGGGTGGACGAGGACGGGGAGCGGATCCCGCTGACGGTGGCGGACTGCGACCGGGAGGCCGGGACCGTTTCCATCATCTTCCAGAAGGTGGGCGCCACCACCGACAAGCTGGCGGAAAAGGAAGCCGGAGAGCAGATCGAGGACTTCGTTGGTCCCCTGGGACGTCCCACGGAAACCGAAGGCCTGAAGAAGGTGGCCGTAGTGGGAGGCGGCGTGGGATGCGCCATCGCCTATCCCGTGGCGAAGAAGCTCCATGAGGAGGGATGTACCGTCCACACCGTGGCGGGCTTCCGCACGAAGGATCTTGTCATTCTGGAGGACGAGTTCCGCGCCGTGTCCGACCGGTTCGTTCCCATGTCCGACGACGGCACCTGGGGCGAAAAGGGACTGGTCACCGCCGCCCTCCGGAGCCTGATCGAAAGCGGGGAGCAGTACGACGAGGTCATCGCCATCGGGCCGCTTGTCATGATGAAGTTCGTCTGCCAGCTCACGAAGGAGTTCGGCGTCAAAACCGTGGTCAGCATGAATCCCATCATGATCGACGGCACCGGCATGTGCGGCGGATGCCGTCTGACGGTGGGCGGAAAGACGAAATTCGCCTGCGTGGACGGTCCCGATTTCGACGGCCACGAGGTGGATTTCGACGAGGCCATGAAGCGCGGCGCCATGTACAGGGCCTTTGAGCAGAACGCCCGCGAGTGCAGTCTCTTGAAGAAGGAGGTGCTTTGATATGCCGAACATGAGTCTGAAGAAGAACGAAATGCCCTCCCAGTCTCCGGACATCCGGAACAAAAACTACGATGAGGTCGCCCTCGGCTATACGGAGGCTCTCGCCCTGGACGAGGCCGCCCGCTGTCTGAACTGCAAGAACATGCCCTGCGTGTCGGGATGTCCCGTCAACATCAAAATCCCGCACTTCATCAAAAAGATCACAGAGGGAGACTACGAGGGCGCGTATCAGATCATCGCGGAGTCAAGCTCCCTTCCCGCGGTCTGCGGACGGGTATGTCCCCAGGAGAGCCAGTGCGAGGCCAAGTGCGTCCGCGGCATCAAGGGTGAGCCCGTGGGCATCGGCCGTCTGGAGCGGTTCGCCGCCGACTGGCACAACGAACACTCCGACGAGGCCCCCGTCAGACCCGCTCCCAACGGACACCGCGCCGCCGTCATCGGATCCGGTCCCTCCGGCCTCACCTGCGCCGGAGATCTGGCAAGGCTGGGCTACGACGTGACGGTGTTCGAGGCGCTCCATACGCCCGGCGGCGTGCTGGTGTACGGTATTCCCGAGTTCCGTCTCCCGAAGGCCATCGTGAAGAAGGAGATCGACACCCTCCGGGCTCTCGGCGTGAAGATCGAGACCAACACCGTGGTGGGCAAGGCCGTCACCATCGACGAGCTCTTCGAGGACGAGGGCTTCGAGGCTGTCTACGTGGGCACCGGCGCCGGACTGCCCCGGTTCATGGGCATCCCTGGCGAGAACCTCTGCGGCGTCTACTCCGCCAACGAGTTCCTGACCCGCATCAACCTCATGAAGGCATACCGGGACGGAGCGGACACGCCCATCGCCCACGCAAAGAACGTGGCGGTGGTGGGCGGCGGCAACGTGGCTATGGACGCGGCCCGGTGCGCGAAGAGACTGGGCGCGGAGAACGTGTACATCGTCTACCGCCGCGGCGAGGAGGAGCTGCCCGCCAGAGCCGAGGAGGTGGAGCACGCGAAGGAGGAGGGGATCATCTTCCGCCTCCTGTCCAATCCCGTGGAGATCCTGCCCGACGAAAACGGGAACGCCGCCCGGATGACCTGCGTCCGCATGGGACTGGGCGAGCCGGACGACAGCGGACGCCGCCGTCCCGTGGTGATCGAGGGATCCGAGTTCACCATCGACGCCGACTGCGTGATCATGGCCATCGGCACCAGCCCCAATCCGCTGATCCGGTCCACCACCGAGGGGCTGGAATGCGCGAAGTGGGGCGGCATCATCACGGACGAGAACGGAGCAACCTCCCGTCCCGGCGTCTATGCCGGCGGAGACGCGGTCACCGGAGCGGCCACGGTCATTCTAGCCATGGGAGCCGGGAAAACAGCCGCCGCCGCCATCGACCGGTATATCCGAGATGGAGCGAAGGCCGAGTGACCGCCAATTTCTGAACAAACTGTAAAAAAGAGACAGCACGCGGAACTTTTTTCGTCCACGGCCGTCCAACCGGTATCGGGATCCGCGGCTTACACGGAGCGTGTCCCGGGAACAGGAGGAGGAACGGAATGAAAAAAGCAGTCCGCGTGTTTTCATGGATCGCGGCGGGAGTGGCGGGTCTCTGCGCTCTCTGCGCCGTCCTGTTCTGGCTCCTGATCGTGGCGGGCCTGTCCCCGCGGCTTCAGACCATCTGGGTGTGCTCCGCCATGAGGACCATGTCCCATAAGTACCTGGCCACCGCCTTCTTCTCCGACGAAACCATCGACCGGATCATGCGGGAGAACGAGGTGGACGACAGCGGTCATGACTCCGAGATCCTCACCTTCCCGCAGGGCGAAGACCTGACCGGGACCTCTCCCTCCATCGGGGAGGAGGCGGCGGACGCTCTGAAAAAGGCCATGGAGCAGAGCGCGCCCGAACCGGAGAAACCGGAGGAAACCGACGCTCCCGAGCCGGAGGATATGACGGAGGTGCTGGAGGAGGGAAGCGTCGGCGCGGCGGACTGGATCCTCTCCCGCATCGCGGACTCCCTCGATTCCCTGACCGCCGGGCCGGAGGAGAACGAGGCGCCCGAGAAAGAGCCCGAGGAACCGGATGAGCACGAAGAAGCGCCCGGCCGGGCTCTGGAGGAGATTCTCTCGTCCGCTCCCGCCCTGAATACGGCGGCGGCCCGGGCGGCTCTTGAGGCTGAGCGTCGCGCGGCCACGGGGGATTCCTACATTGCCGAGGGCTACGACTGTCTGGAGAGCGGGCTGTATCTGAAGGCGGTCTCCGGGCTGACCTGGCGCGGCTATGTGATGCTGGTGACCGATCCCACCCGGGTCCGTCTGCGGGACACCTCCATGCAGTACGAATGCGGCGAGAACGTCATGACCATGGTGACGAACAACGGCGCGGTGGCGGGCATCAACGGCGGCGGCTTCGTGGACGGCCCCAATTACGATTCCAACGGCGGGACCCCCGGCGGTCTTCTCATCGAGGAGGGAGCGCTGGTCTGCCCGCTGACCGCCGACGACACGGTGTACAACATGATCGGGATCAACACCTCCGGCGCTCTGGTCCTGCGCCACTGTACGGCGGACTGGGCCCTGTCGAACGGCATCGTCAGCGCGGTGTCCTTCGCTCCCTTCCTGGTGGTCAACGGGGAGGGAATGATCAAGAACGGCACGGGAGGCTGGGGAATCGCGCCCCGGACCGCCATCGGACAGCGGCAGACCGGCGAGATGCTCCTGCTGGTCATCGACGGACGTCAGGCGGACTGGAGCGTGGGCTGCGATCTGGACGTACTGCAGGACGTGATGCTCTCTGAGGGAGCAGTGAACGCGGCCATGCTGGACGGAGGGTCCTCCACGGCCATGGTGTACGCGGGAGAGTACGTCAACCGCCCGAGCCTGGGACACGAGCGTTGGATCAACAACTGCTTCGTGGTGATGCCGGCGGGCTGATTCTCAGAACAGTCCGGCGATCCAGAGGATCAGTCCTTCCAGCATGCCGGCCGCGGTTCCGTAGAGGATCACCGGACCCGCAACGGTGAAGATCTTCGCGCCGACGCCGGTGACGAAGCCCTCGCTCTTGCTGTCCAGGGCGGCGGACGCGATGGAATTGGCGAAGCCCGTGACGGGCACCAGCGTACCGCCTCCCGCGTGACGGGCCAGCTTGTCGAACACGCCGAGGCCCGTCAGCAGCGCGGTCAGGACGATCAGGGTCGCGGACACCATCAGCCCCGCGTCCTCGGGATCTCCGACCAGGGTGAGATACCACCGCCTCAGTCCCTCGCCTCCCGCGCAGATCAGCCCTCCGATCAGCCAGGCGACGGCGCAGTCCCTGACGAGGGGGGATTTCTTCGCGCGGCCGTCCGCGTATTCTTTGTAGAGCTTTCCGGTCATGGAAACAGCCTCCTTTTGGAATGTCTCTTCCAGTATGTCCTCTCTCCGTCGGGCATATGCGGCCGGGATTTCCGGTTTTCTGCGGAAATATTTACAATTTCAGGCGTTTTTCATGGAGTTTTAATTTGACTTCCGGGCCGGAAGCGTGTATAATAAAGGGGTATAGATCAATACCCCAACCAAACAGGTTTGAGAAAGGAATCCAACATGGCGAATTTCAATTTCGATGAAATCAAGCGCAGCGCGACGGGCGTTGCAGACCGCGCCGTGAAGAAGACCGGCGAGGTCACCAATCTCGTGAAGCTCAAGGTCGCCGTCAAGTCCGCCGAGGGCAAGCTCAGCTCCGTCTACGAGGAGATCGGCCGTCTGTTCTACACCGCCGAGCGCAGCGGTGAGGACTGCACCAGCGACATCGCCGCCTATATCATGAAGGCTGACAAGCTGAAGGCGGACATCGCTTCCTACACCAAGCAGATCGCCAAGCTCCGCAACGTGCGGATCTGCGACTCCTGCGGCCATGAGATCGACGAGAACGTCAACTTCTGCCCCATCTGCGGCGCGAAGCAGGATACCCTCGTGGAGGTTGAGCCCGAGACTCCCGTGACTGAGGCCGTCGAGGAAGCGGAAGAGACCGTAGCCGACGCCTTTGACGAAGCCAAGGACAAGGCCGAGGAATTCTTCGCCAATATTGCCGACACCGTCTCCGAGAAGACCGAAGAGGTGAAGGACGCCGCCTGTGATTTGGCTGAAAAGGCTGAGGACGCCGCGGAAGAAGCCGTCGAGAAGGTGGAGGACGCCGTCTCCGACAACAAGGACGCCGAATAAGGTCCGATCATTCCGGGACCGCGGATTGGAAGACAGTCCGCGGTCCTTTTCTGCACCGTGAGTCCGAGGTCCGGAGCCTGACGGGAGATTTTTCGGACCAATTTTGCCGAAACCTCTTGACAGACCGGGGAGGATCGTGTATAATGTACAGGCTGAATTCGTTCGGCAAACGCTAGTGTGGCTCAGTGGTAGAGCAGCTGATTCGTAATCAGCAGGTCGAGGGTTCAATCCCCTCCACTAGCTTTTTCTTTTTCGGTCCGGCATCCCGGGCCTTTTCTTTTGCGGCCGTATCCCGGCGAGGGATCCCGGATCGGTACGCGCCGCCCGACATCGATCCGACGATCAGAGGGTACTGCTTTGAAGGAACGCAAGACAATCGGCTTATTCGACTCAGGCGCGGGCGGGATCACCGTTCTGGCGGCCGCTCTCCGGCACATCCCCGGCGCGGATTATCTGTTC
>Ga0256405_10011502_pt1 | contig 11270 bp, 9 predicted proteins | sample RumenRJG_02DNA_FD_189096 | JGI IMG/M metagenome (GOLD analysis project Ga0256405, IMG submission 189096) | Bovine rumen microbial communities from Lethbridge, Alberta, Canada - RJG_02 | ecosystem: Host-associated > Mammals > Digestive system > Stomach > Rumen | place: Canada: Alberta | collected...
GCTTTCTGATAATAATACTTGGTATTTGTGTTTTTCTCCGTTCCACTTAAAAACCGAATTAAGTGGTCTAGATAATTCTTTGGTTCCATCAGCATATAAATGAATATTTTCAGCAGCATCTTTAAGGTATTGTTGTTGACTTTCTGTATGTAAAATCAAAAGACCATCTTCAAATATTTGGTCATTATTTTCTGCGCAAGAGGTTAATATAAGTGCCACTAATGGCAAAACAAATATGCAACGTTTCATATTCTAAATTATATATAGATGGGAGTTTATTTTCCTCAAAAACCAAGTTTTATGTTCTCAATATTAGTTTTGTATTAATATTTTGCCTTTTTTTGAAAAAAATCTGAGAAATTTTTAAATTCACCCATTTTCGAACCTTCTATATAGTGAGGGCAGGTTAAGGGCTGAAAGGAGGTGTACATGATCGAGGTCCAAAATATTTCAAAAGTTTATTCAATTAGCGATAAAAGAGAAGCTGTAGTTTTGAATGATATATCTTTTACTTTGCCTTCATTTGGTTTTTATTTCATAACTGGTAAAAGTGGTTGTGGGAAGTCTACTTTATTAAACATGATAGGTGGTTTCATAAAGCCTACAAAAGGTGAGATTTTATTTAATGGAAACGATATTTCTAAATTAAGAGAAAAAGAATTAAACCTATATATAAAAGAAGATATAGGAGTTATATTTCAAAGATATAACTTATTAGAGGATCTATCGGTAAGAGAGAACATTGAAGTGGCAATGTCGATTAAAAATTATGGTGACACTGATAGATTAGATGCTTTATTGATTAAGTACGGATTAAAAGACAAAGAAGGACAATGCGTAAAAACTTTGAGTGGTGGTGAAAAGCAACGTGTTGCCTTAATTAGAGCAATTATTAATGAACCAAGGATTATTTTATGTGATGAACCAACAGGCGCCTTAGATTCAAATAACGGTTTTCAATTGATGAAAGAATTAAAAGAAATCAGTAAAAACAGTTTAGTAATATGTGTAACCCATAATCTATCTTATGTAGAACTATTTGCAGATGGTTATCTGAAATTATCTAACGGGAAAATTTGTGAAACAAAATTACCTACATCTATTGAATCAGAACCTTTCATTCCACAAAAGAAAAGTAAGAGAAGTCACAAGAATTTTACGACCATAATTGCACGCAAAAATTCAAAAAAGAACGCAAAACTCAACTCAATTAATTTATTTTCATCATCTTTTAGCATTTTTGTGTTGCTTTTAAGTCTCTTCTTTAGAAGTGGCGTACTATCTAGTAGAGAAGACTTAATTAACACCTATGTAGATAACAAAACGTTTTCAATAACTAAGGAATACCAGCAAGAAATAAAAGACTCAAACATAAGTTTAGTAAGGAGCGAAAGGCCAAAATCTAGCGACTATAGTGGCCTATTTGACAATAATAAAGTTTACGTTGCAAACTCTTACGATTATGTCTTTTCTAAAGAAAAGAAGATTGTACATAATAAGAACACCTTTTTAAATTTTGAAATTAAGCCTTATTTAGATGTTTCTAAAGAAGAAAACGAAGTCATCATAAACAAACCTTTTATAGAATCTTATTTAAAAGAAACAAATGAGACCATTTTGGGTGAAGAAATTATATTAAAAGCTAAAAGCAACTACGCTTATTACTATAAAGAAGGTAATGAGAATATATATGTGGACTTAAGTGTAGAAATACCTTTTGTTGTGGGAGAAATAGGGAATGAATTCCAATATTTAAATACCCCATGCCTTTATTATCCTTCTTTATATGTGGAAGAATTTTTAAGCAAAAGAAACATTAAGGAAATCTCAATTAAAACAGGAAAAGACTTTTCTATTAAAGATCTTATAGATGAGGCGTCAGTTGACGATGGAGTAACTTCATATAAGATTTATGCATTTGCTTTGGATGAAGAAAGCAAAAGCGATATAAACAAATTAAGTAGCAAAACAAACTTGCTAAAAATTTCTAATGGCGGGGCGTTCTTAGTGAACTCCTTTGTTGATATCATCTCGTCACTCTTTCTAGGACTAACCATTTTTATGGTTATAACCATTGTAATATCATTATTCATTGCCGGATTCCTTTCGTATACTTCAGCAATTAAAAATAGAAGAGAATCTGCAATATTATCTTCAATTGGAGCGGAGAAGAACGAAATTGTTTTAATCTTTCTAAAAGAAGAATTAACTTGGTCATTTTTAGGTCTACTTCTTGGTGTGGTTTTACTTTATGTGGCTGTTCATGGGCTAAATTATGTACTAAGTGGTTTCTTTGCAAATGGTGAAATTATAAAAATTGGGCTTTTAATTATTGCGCTGGTTTTTGCTACGCTATGTGCCCTTTATTATCTAATTTGTCTTATACCATTATTGATTTTAAAGAAAAGAAACTTATATGAGGAATTGAAGGAAGAATAGATGTTAAAAATTGAAAATTTAAAGAAAATATACGGAAATAGGGCACTTTTTGCTAATTTTAACTATGTTTTTCCTGAAATTGGATTTTACGCTTTATTAGGCGAAAGCGGTTCTGGAAAAACAACTTTGCTGAATGTTTTAGCTTCGTTTGATGACCAATTTGGAGGTGACATTTCATACGATAACAAAGCCTATAAAAAGCTAAATGATGAAGAAAAATCTGAAATTCGTCTAAAAGATTTTGACTTTATTTTTCAAAACTATAATTTGTTTGAAGACGACAATGTCTATAACAATATAAGAGTTAGTTTTGATGCCACAATTTCAATGTCTGAGGAGTTTATTTCTAAAAGAATTGAAGAGGTGATGAATGTTGTGGGGATTAGTGGACTTAAAAAAGAAGCGGTTAAAAATTTATCAGGAGGAGAAAAGCAAAGGGTTGCAATTGCAAGGAGCCTAATAAACACTCCTAGAGTTATTTTTTGTGATGAGCCAACAGGATCCCTAGACGAAGAGAACTCTAAAAGAATTTTTGAAATTCTTAAAACGATTTCAAAATATACACTAGTCATCTGTGTTACCCACGATAAAGATTTAGCTAAAAGATACAGCGACACAATTTTAGAAATTGAAAACGGGAAAATCCTAGAAAAACAAAACAAATCAATGGCTAATAGTGACTTATCTATTCCTGTTTTAAAAGAAGAAAAACACAATAAAGGGTTGCGACTTAGGTTTTTATTACATCATGTATTAAATAAAATCAAACTTCATAAGTTTAGAACCGCTTTTAAAGCTGTTTTTATGATTATATGTTTTGTTTGCTGTGGGCTAAGTGTGTCTTTGACGGCCTCACTTAATTCAAGCATATATTCTTCATTTTCATCACTTATTGATGAGAATAGCCTCGTATTAGACAAGAAAAATTCTCTTAATAGGGTTTTAGATTACTATAGCGCAAGTGAGTTAGAAGTTTTGGATATTGTTGAAAACTATTCAAACGATATCGATTATTATGGAGAAAATTATATTTTCGATTTTGAAAATCTATTTCCCGATGAGAATCAACTATATACAGCCAACCCTGGGTATAGAAAAAAGTTAGGGAGCTTTAATGCTAGAGTATTTAATGAGTTTATTTTTGTAGACTCAATTGATGAAATAGAGTCGTATCCACAACTTGAAGATAATTTACAAGATGATGAAGTTATTTTATCTATAACTTTTGATCAAATGAAAGAAGTGTGCCTAAACTTGAGGATTGTACGTAATTTTGATGAGCTTGGTGAATATTTGTTACGTAATGACTTCTTTGTTTCGTTAGATCTAAGGAACGATAACTGGAGTTACTCTGATGAGCAATTGTTTCGAGTAAAAGGAGTAATTTTCGATAACAAAAATAGAGTTTATCACACAAATTCTCATTTTAATAAGACGCTTTTCGAAGATAGAATGAGATTTCCTGTTGTATATAATCTCAATAAAGAAACAAATTTGCCCTGGATGTTTAGAAAGATATTTTATATTCATACAAATGCTTTTCAAGATAGCTTTCTTAATAAAATTTTCTATGATAAGCGATTCAAAAGTTATGTTTTTGATAGCGAATCTGATTTATATAGACCGCTAACATATGCAAGTTCATTAGACGCAAATAGAGTATATGTTCATAAGGTCTTTGGAGACTATGTTGATGTTGAGATTATCGAAAAAATGAAGATAATGAAAATCGATTTTGAGAGTTATTATTTTTCGTCTTCATCAGGCTACTTTAATAATGGAAATTCCATTATTTCTGGATTTTCTAAACCAGCATTTTTCTCTTTAAATATTGATTTAAATAACAAAGTAATTGATGCATATTCTAAGATTGATATCAGTGATTTCATGAATATAGGATTACCAGAAAATATGGTCGATGCATATGCGATGAAAAGCAACACAAACAACCTTAGATTCAAAGTTTCTGATGATAACTTAAATGTGCGAGAAATAGAAATTAGTGGGGGTTTTGCGGCGATTTTAGATAAAAATATAGATTTATTAGGCAAAAATTTATACTGCAGTTTAATGGCATCAACTTCTTATATAGGGAACGAAATGAGAAATAAATTTGTGACGACAACCCTAAAAATCAAAAAGGTTTATGAAGACGATAAGTCGGTATCAATCTATCACAATTCTAATTATTCGATATCGTTATTTAGGGATCTTTTTAAGGTAAGTTCTTTTGAACTAATTCCTCAATCAATAATTTTCACAATGAAACAAAAAGTTACTGAAAATGAGGTTAAAAAATTAAACGAAATATTTAACGGTTATGAATTTAAAAATCCATTATTTGAGATAGAAAAAAGCGTCAATGACTCTACAAAATTTTTAAAAATCACACTATATGTTTTTAGCGGATTAACGCTGATTTCTGTGCTAATTTTAACCATTCTTTTAAGTGTTATAAGCTCATTAGAACAAAAACGAGAGATAGGGCTTTTTAGAATCCTTGGTTTTAATAAAAGTCAGTTATTAAAAATACCTTTATTCGAATCTATTATTGAAGTTATTATCTGTTTTGTGATTTCAACAATCTCGCTGATTATTACTGATTTCTTGCTATCTAAAACATTAGAAAATAGTTTAAGTTTAAGCAATTTTTCAATATTAAGTCCTATTTCGTTTGGTCTAATCGTCTTAGTATCGCTAATAATTGTCTTGATAAGAGTTGGGACATCTAACCACCTTACTAAAGCTACAAATCTAATTGAGTGCGTTCATTAGTGCAAAAAAGTACGATTTTTATCACTATTTGATGAATTTTATTATAACTTAGTTTATAATAAACCAAGTTTTTGAAGGAGTTTACTATGGGATTAAAAGCAGGAATTGTTGGGTTGCCAAATGTAGGAAAATCTACATTATTCAATGCAATCACAAAAAGTAGCGTAGAAGCTGCAAATTATCCTTTTGCCACTATCGAACCAAATGTTGGTACAGTTTTAGTTCCAGACGAAAGAATTGATGAATTATCCAAACTTTTTAATCCTAGAAAAACCATTTATACAACTTTTGAATTTTGTGATATTGCTGGCTTAGTTAAAGGTGCAAGCGATGGCCAAGGCTTAGGTAACAAATTTTTATCACATATTAGAGAAACTGACGCAATAATCGAAGTTGTAAGATGTTTTGAAAATTCAGACATCATTCACGTTGAAAATTCAGTAGACCCACTTCGTGATATTGATATTATCAATTTTGAATTAGTGATGGCAGATTTTGAATCTGTTGAAAATAGATTATCGAAGATTGGAAACAAAGCCAGAATTTCAAAAGACAAAGAATCGATGTTAGAAGTATCGATGCTCGAAAGAATAAAAACCGCACTTCAAAACGGAGAACCAATTAGAAAACTCTCCTTCAACGATGATGAGAAAGCGATTTTGAAAAATTTTAACTTTTTAACAGCTAAGCCAATTATTTATGTCGCTAATGTTTCCGACGAAGATTTGATGGACATTGATTCATGTGTAAATTACAACAAAGTAAAAGAGTTCGCTGCAAAAGAAGGAGCCGAATCTTTAGCTGTTTGCTGCTCTATGGAAGCAGAATTAACAAATTATTCTAAAGAAGACAAAAAACAATTCTTAGAATCAATGGGAATGTCTACTAGTGGTCTTGATAACTTAATTACAAAGGCATATAGATTACTTGATTTATCAACATTTTTCACAGTTGGTGCTGATGAAGTTAGAGGCTGGACATTCAAAAATGGAATGAAAGCTCCAGATTGCGCTGGAATTATTCACACAGATTTTAAAAAAGGTTTTATTCGTGCAGAAGTTTATCGTTATGAGGACATCATACAATATAAAACCGAAGTTGCTTTAAAAGAAGCTGGAAAGGTTAGAGTTGAAGGAAAAGAATACGTTGCTAAGGATGGCGATATATTCTTCTTCAGATTTAATGTTTAATATGAGAGTCGGATTCGGAAAGGACATCCACAAAACAAAAAAAGGATGTAAGTTAATCTTAGGAGGAATTGAAATTCCTAATAAGTTTGGTCTTGTATCGCATAGTGATGGTGATGTTGTAATTCATGCTATCGTTGATGCATTACTTGGGGCAATGAATAAAGGTGATATTGGTAAATTATTTCCACCTACTGACCTAAGTTTAAAAGGTGTTTCATCAGTTAAATTTCTTGAAGAAACAGGAAAAATCCTTGCAGAAAGCGGATATTTTGTTGGGAACATTGATGTATTTATTACTTGTGAGAGACCAAAACTTAGCTCATTCACTGGGCTAATGAAAGAAAAAATATCATCAATTTTAGGAATTGATATTGATAAAGTTTCTATTAAATGTGGAACCAATGAAGGGTTCGGTTGGATAGGAAAATGTAAGGCAATTGAGGCTGAATGTGTAGCCTTAATTGAAAAGGTAAAATGATATGAAACGTGTAAGAGTTAGATACGCACCATCACCTACTGGATATTTACATATTGGCGGTGCAAGAAGTGCATTATTCAATTATTTGTACGCAAAAAAGTTTGATGGCGATTTTGTTTTTAGAATTGAAGACACCGATATTGAAAGAAATATTCCTGGTGCTGAAGAAAGCCAACTTCATGATTTAATTTGGTTAGGTATAATTCCGGATGAATCACCCGAGAAACCAAACCCAAAATATGCTCCATATCGTCAAACTGAGAAGTTAGATTTATATAAAGAGTATGCTCAAAAACTCATTGATATGGGTTATGCATATGAATGTTATTGTTCGGAAGACGAACTTGCAGAGCAAAAAGAAGAACAACTTGCACGAGGAATCAAATCATATAAATATGACCGTCACTGTTTAAATCTTTCTGCAGAAGAAAAAGCAAAATATATTGCCGAAGGTAGAAAACCAACAATTCGACTCAAAATGAGTGCCCATCACACATTTAAGTTTGATGATTTAGTTAGAGGTGAAGTTTCATTTAATAGCGATGACATAGGCGATTTTGTCATTATGAAATCAAATGGCATCCCTACTTATAATTTTGCGGTTGTTATTGATGACCATATTATGGAAATAACTCACGTTCTTCGTGGCGAAGAACATCTCTCAAACACCCCAAAACAACTTCAAATTTATGAATATTTTGGTTGGGAACCACCAAAGTTTGGTCACATGACAATCATTGTTAATCCAAATGGTAAGAAATTATCAAAGCGTGACCATGACATTCTTCAATTTATGGAACAATATCGCAAATTAGGATATGTTCCAGAAGCAATATTTAATTTCTTATTCTTGCTTGGATGGACAAGCGAAAATAATGAAGAGATTTTCACAAAAGAAGAAGCAATTAAAGCTTTTGATCCAGCAAGATTAAGCTCATCACCATCCATGTTTGACAACAAGAGATTGCTCTGGACAAATAGTTATTACATTAAGCACATGGCTGATGAAGAATATTTTGAATTTATTAAGCCATTTGTTTTAGAGGCACAGGTCAACAAAGAATTAAGCGATGAACAACTTAAAAACATCTCAATGATATTTAAAAACGAGATTCAAACTGGCTCTGAAATTACAGCGCTTTTAGATGAAATTCTCGTTGAAAAGAACGAATTAGAAGATGAACTTAAAGCAGTCATTTCTAGCGAACCTGCTAAAGTTGTAATCCCAAAATTTGCTGAAAAACTCGCAAAACTCGAAGATGTTAACGAAATTTCAGTTAAAGAGGCCTTCAAGAGCGTACAAGCTGAAACAGGTTTTAAAGGAAAAGACCTATACATGCCAGTTAGAATTAAGCTTACTGGCGCAATGCATGGCATTGAAATGTATAACGTTATCAAGGTTTTAGGTAAGGAAGAGTCTTTAAGAAGACTATTAAATAAATAGAATTATTATAAACAAAAGTTTATAATTATAAATTGCAAGAGGTAAATAACATGGCAGAAAATTATAAGAATGAATCAATGGTGGACGTCGCATATGGCGTTTTAAAAGATTTTGGAAATGTAACGAAATTTAGTGACCTTTATAAAGAAGTTTCATATAGATTAGAATTCACAGATCAAGACAGATTCCAAAATATTTCAAAATTCTATACAGATTTAACACTCGACGGCAGATTCATTACTGTCGGTGAAAACGAATGGGATTTAAGAGAAAATCGTAAATTCGAAGAAACATCAATCAATATCAACGAAGTTTATAAAGAAATCGAAGATGAAGAAAGAGCAAATATCGATAAATCAGAGTTTGATGAAGAAGAATTAAAAGCTGCTGGCTTAGACGATGAAGAAGAAGATGAAGAAGATCAAGACTCATTTGATTACGATGCACCTAAACAAGACTAAATTTTAAATTTATATAAAGGAGAATTTTATGGGTTTAGTAAGAGCTACTGAAATGATTAACAAAGCACACGAAGGTCATTATGCCGTTCCTGCTTTCAACATCAACAACCTCGAATGGACAAAAGCTATTTTAAAAGCTTGCGAAGCTGCAAAAGCTCCAGTCATTCTTGAAGTTAGCGAAGGCGCAGTTAAATATATGTGCGGATACAAAACAGTCGCTAACATGGTTAAAAATATCTATGATGCAATGGGAATTACAGTTCCTGTGGCATTACACTTAGACCATGGTACATATGATGGCGCAAAGAAAGCCATCGAAGCCGGATTTACATCAGTTATGTTTGATGGTTCACACTATCCATTTGAAGAAAATTTAGCTAAGAGTAAGGAATTAGTCGAACTCGCACATAAGAATGGTATGTCAATCGAATGTGAAGTTGGTGGTATTGGCGGTTCTGAAGACGGTGTTACAAGCGCTGGTGAAAAAGCTGATCCTGAAGAATGCAGAATCATCGCTGAATTAGGTGTAGATTTCTTAGCTGCAGGTATTGGTAATATCCACGGTATCTATCCAGCAGATTGGAAAGGTTTAGACTTTGATGTTTTAAATAAAATTCAAATCGCTACACATGGAAAACCACTCGTCTTACACGGCGGCACAGGTATCCCATATGATATGGTAAGACATGCAATTGAACTAGGTGTTAGTAAAGTTAACGTCAATACAGATTTACAATTAGTATTTGCTGATGCAACAAGAAAATATATCGAAGCTGGTAAAGACTTAGATAAAGATGCAAAAGGATTTGACCCAAGAAAATTATTAAAACCAGGCTGTGAAGCAATCGAAGCAAAAGTAACAGAAATCCTTAAAGCATTTGGCACATACGGCAAAGCTGAATAATTTAAAAAACGGAGAAAAAACCTGCAATCTGCAGGTTTTTTAGTAGAAATATGTACGAAAAAGAACTGAAATTTATGTTAGAAGCGGCTCGTCAGGCTCGCGATGTTATTCTTAAATACTATAATGATGGCTTTCATGTTGAGATTAAAGATGACAATTCGCCAGTTACTGAAGCTGACAAAAAGAGCGACGCTTTAATTAGACAAATTCTTGCTCCTGAATTTCCAACTTACGGCTTTTTAACAGAAGAAGTTGAAGATGATTTATCTAGACTTGAAAAAGAATTTGTATTTATAGTTGATCCTGTTGATGGCACCAAAGATTTTGTTGCAAGAGATGATATGTTTACAACCAATATTGCACTTTCAAGAAATGGCGAAATTGTCGTTGGTGTTGTTTCAATTCCTGCCGCAAACGAGTACTACTACGCGGTTAGAGGAGAAGGATCATACAAAATTGATGCAAATGGTAATGTTAAAAAAATTCACGTTAACGACAAAACCGAGAATTTAACTTGTTTAACAAGTTGTTTCCATGAAAACGCAAAAGGTGAAGAAGTTCGTGCAAGACATAAAGATAAAATTACAACAGTTCAAAAATACGGTTCTTCAATCAAAGTTTGTAGAATTGCAGAAGGACTCGCAGAAATTCATTATCGCTTTGGCGGTGGCACAAAAGAGTGGGATACAGCTGCAATTCAAATAATTTTAGAAGAAGCTGGTGGTTTATTTATTAAATTTGATAAGACCAGAATCACTTATAATAAAAAAGACGTATATAACCACGATGGTTATATCGCCATAAATCGTATAGAAAACTTTTTAATCTAATTAATTATTTTCTGGTGAAGGAGCATCAAGATTAAGGTTCTTTAAATTAGCCTTAATTAGCTCCTTTTCGCTTGCAAGCCTAACAGCAATTACGCCAGGAACCTCTTCCATAATAATGATTTCAATTCCTTCTTCAATATCTTGTGAAACTAAAGCACAACCTTCACAAGCACCAAGGACGTTAATATAAACAATACCATCTTCAAAAGAATCAAAAGAAATATCTCCACCATCTCTTTGTAAGAATGGTCTAATTTTATCTAAAGTTTTTTCAATAAGTTCAATAGTTTGTTCGTTATCCATACGCATAATTTTACTACTTAAAAATATGGATTCAACTAATATGCTAAAAGAATTTATTTCCGAGTTTTAGTAATAAGACACAAATGCAAAAATTTAGAAAAATATATGACTTTTAGAGGGTTTTTCTTGGTTTTTTTGAAAAAAAGCAAGAAAAAAAGCCACATTCGTGACCTGTGGGCAATACCCTAATATATATAGAAATTGGAATGATCCAATTGTAAGCGATGGTGCCCGGGACCGGAATCGAACCGGTACGGTATTGCTACCACAGGATTTTAAGTCCTGCGCGTCTACCTATTCCGCCACCTGGGCACGGTTATTGGTGATCCACTGGAGATTCGAACTCCAGACCCCTTGATTAAAAGTCAAGTGCTCTACCGACTGAGCTAGTGGATCGAATTTGGCTGGAGTGACTGGACTCGAACCAGTGAGTGACAGAGTCAAAG
>Ga0256405_10011503_pt1 | contig 11270 bp, 6 predicted proteins | sample RumenRJG_02DNA_FD_189096 | JGI IMG/M metagenome (GOLD analysis project Ga0256405, IMG submission 189096) | Bovine rumen microbial communities from Lethbridge, Alberta, Canada - RJG_02 | ecosystem: Host-associated > Mammals > Digestive system > Stomach > Rumen | place: Canada: Alberta | collected...
CGTAAATCCGCCAGCCGCCGCATGGCCGCCGAAACGCTCGAGCGCGTCGGCGGCGGACGTCAGCGCGTCATGCACATTGTACCCGTCGGGCGCGCGCACGCTACCCGTCACGCTGCTGTCCGACTCCCCCACCGCCACGGCCACCGGCACGCCGAGGCGCTCCATCACGCGCGCCGCGACGATGCCGACCACGCCGAGGTTGCCCTTGTCCAGGCGCGCCACGCAGGCGGGGCGACCGGACGCAATCTGGCTCTGCAACGCGAACGCGAGTTCGCGCTCCTCCGTCTGGCGCCGTCCGTTGATGCCGTTCACGCGCACGGCGAGGTTGCGCGCCACCTCGCGGTCCGACTCCATCAGGAGGTTGTAGGCGAGGGCCGCGCTCTCCAACCGGCCTGTCGCGTTGATGCGCGGCGAAAGCTGGAACCCGTAGTCGCGGGCGCTCGGCGCGGAAGTGGCCGTGCGTGAGGCGGAGAGCATGAGCTCCTTCAAGCCGAGGGGCGCGCACCGCCAGAAGTACGCGAGCGACTGCGCCACGAGAATGCGGTTTTGGCCGCGGAGCGGCATGATGTCCGCCACCGTGGCGAGACCCGCCAGCACGAGCAGGGGCGCGGCGAACTTGCCACCGTCGTAAAGCCCCTCCGCCTCGGCGGCCTGCACAAGCGCGCCGGCGAGGAAGAACGCCACGCCCGCGCCGCAGAGGCCCTCGCAGCCCGGCGCGGCGGCCACGCGCGGATTGACGAGCGCGTCAGCTTCGGGCAGCTCCGGACCCGGCAGATGGTGGTCGGTCACCACCACCGACACGCCGCGCGCCTTGATCGCGGCGACTTCGCGCGCGGACGAGATGCCGTTGTCCACCGTCACCACGAGCTGCACGCCGGGATGTTCGGCGAAGAGGCGCGTGATCGCGGCGGCGGTGAGGCCGTAGCCCTCCTTGAATCGGTCGGGGACAAACGCGTCCGCCGTGGCGCCGAGACGGCGCAGGGCCGTGACGAGGATCGCACTCGCGCACACGCCGTCGCAGTCGTAGTCGCCGTACACGACGATCTCGCGCCTGTCGCGCACGAACGGCAAAATCACCGCCACGGCCTCCCGCACGCCCGGCAGCGCATCCACGCGCGTCAATCGGGCAAGCGACGGATCGAGGAACTCCTCACGCTCATCCGCGCCGATGCCCCGTTTTTCGAGCAGGCGTTCAACTATCGGGTGTAACTTCACGGCTGGTATTTTACCAAATCCCCGCCGATATGCAAATGGCGAGGTTAGGGCGTGACGCGGTGGGAGCGGGCGGCAAGCGTCGTGCCATCCGGGAGCGAGTACGGCGCGTCGCCGAAGTTGACGGTCACGACCGTGCCGTCCGCGAAGCGGCTCTGCTGCACCGTTCGGTCCGGGGAGAGGATGCGGTGGTCGAGCATCTCGCTGTAGCCTGTCGCGCGCGCGACGGGCGAGGTGATGCGGTAGCTGCGCACGAACTTCTCCTTGTCCTCTTTCCACTGGCGGTTGTTGAAGATGTACATGCCCATCGTGCCGTAAAGGACGTTGAAGAGGTCGCGCTTCCACCAGATGTCCGGCAGCTTGTTGTTGTAGTCGCCCCAGTACCAGTGGGCGCACACGCACTCGTGGTACACGAGCTCCCAGAGCGGCAGACGGTAGTTCTCGCCCACCTGGTACTTCGCCACGCGCGGCGGCACGTTCGTCCAGACCTGCGAAATGTTACGCCCGGAGTCCGGCACGCGGTACGGCCCGAGCGAGAGCATGCCCTCGTAGTAGTCGCAAAACGGCACGCTCGCGTCGTGCCCCGTCTCGCTGCCCACGACGAGGTGGAACTCGTCGCCGAGGATGCGCAGAAGCTCCATTTTCCAGTGGCGACTGTCCGAGCGCGTCATCGGGTGGGCCGGGTTCCAGCACGTCTGCCACGGCGCGGCGACGGTCGTGTCGATGAACCGCGTGTTGTACGGCTTCGTCTTCAGCTCCTTCGCCACGTTGCGCCGCTCGTAGGCGGGCGCCACGCTGTCGCACATCATCGCGCAGTAGGTCCACGTGCCGTCCTTCGCCTTCACGCCCCACGCATGCCGCCAGTCGTTCGAGTTGGCGCTGTTCCAGATGATGTCCTTCGGCCACGCCTCCGTGTTGCAGCCGCTCTTCCAGCCGAGCTTCTTGAGCTGGTCTGGGTGGTAGATGTCCTGGTAGATGTCGTACCGGCCCACGAGCACGTCCGGCATCTCCGAGAGGAACTTGATCTGCTCCTCGTTGCCCCCCGCGCTCCAGAGGAAGCGGTCGATGCCCGACGCCTTCAGCTCCTTCGCGACGGCGATCTTGTCCTTCTCCCAGCACCAGACGTTCGGCGCGCCGAGGAGGCGGTCCACGAGCGGACGCTCCTTCACCTTCTCGCTGAATGACTTGAACTTGCCGATCGCCTTCGCGTGCGCGCGGTAGCGCTTGCACATCGCCACGTACCCGCCCTTGTCGAGGAACACGTAGCGGATGCGCCGCGCGTAGCCGAACTGCCGCTTCTGGTCCTCCCAGCTCGGGCCGAGCGTCCACAGCTGCGTCTCGGCGTCGCGCCGCGCCACCATCGCCACGTCGTCCGGCGTCTCGAGGATCGCCATCCAGCCCGCGCCCGTCGCGTCGTCCTGCACGCCGAAGAACGCCATGCAGATGCCGTGCCCGCCATACGCGATCAGGCGTCCGGGCACGCCGTCGGGATCGTCCGCCGGATAGCTGATGCCCTCGTTCAGCGGCACGATGAGCCGGTCGCCCTTCCGCGAGGCGAACGCAGCCGGATAGGCGAACGGCGAGGTCATCGCCCCTTCGCCCTCCAGCGTCACGACCACTTCCGGACGGTCCTTCTCCACGCGGTAAATCGCCTTCCAGCTCTTCATCGTCTCGGGGTTGATGAACGTGGCGCGGACGGAGCCGTCCGCGTCCTGCTGCCGCGAAAGTTCCTCCACCGCCCACCGCGAGCCGCCGGCCGGCTTCCACGTGCGCCCCGTGCGCATGTCCTCCACCTCGCAGCCCGCGCCACACACGCGGCCGCGCAGCAACCCGTTCGCGAAGGCGCAGGACTCGATCAGCCCGGACTTCGGCAGGGCGTTGCCCGTCCGCGTGACGCGCACGTTCCGCACGCGCGCCGCAGTCACGCCGTGGCCCAACACGCGCGGCTGGACCGTGGCGACGTCCCGTGGCACCATGAAGGTCGTCTGGATCGGCTGACCGGGCTTCGCATGCCCTTCACCGTACGACCAGGAGACCTCCACGCCCTTCGCGTCGCGCAGGATCACGCTCATGCAGACGGTACGCGAGTCGGGCATGTCCGCGAGCGGCTCCGTCTCGCAGGAGAGCTCGAACACGTCGCCGTGCTTCACCGTGATTTGCGGGCAGCCGTTCACGCACCAGTCCGCGCCGCCCGTGTGCCGCACCTCGAACGCGCCGTCCGGCAGGGCCGCCAGCTTCACGGCGTCCTTTTCGCGCGCCCACGCGCGGAGATCCTTAAACGCCCAGGCGTTCACTTCGGCTCCGTCCGCCACGAAAGAGAAGAGGGCAAGCGCCGACATTCCCAGCACGTACGGGAAGTTATGCAATTTCATTCTTTTCCTTTCCGGCGTCTCATGGACGCCTACGACTTCTCGTCCGGCATGGGCTTCACGCCGATGTCCGCGAGGCGCATCGAGATGATGCGCGAAATGCCCTTCTCCTGCTGGCTCACGCCGTAGACGAGGTCACTGCCCGCGATGGTGTGCTGGTTGTGCGTGATAATGAGGAACTGCGACCGGTCGAGGAAGTCCTTCAGGGCGTCCACGAAACGGCCGATGTTCGCATCGTCGAGGGCCGCGTCGAGCTCGTCCAGCATGCAGAACGGCGCGGGCTTGATCATGAAGATCGCGAACAGCAGCGCGACGGCCGTCATCGTGCGCTCGCCGCCGGAGAGGAGCGTGACGCTCTGCGGACGCTTTCCGGGCGGACGCGCGATGATGTCGATGCCGCACTCGAGCGGGTCCTCGGAGTTCTCGAGCAGCACGAGGCGCGCCTCGCCGCCGTTGAACAGCTTCGTGAACATGCGCTGGAAATTCTCGTTCGCCTGCTCGAAGGTGGTGCGGAACATCTCGCTCGACTTCGTGTTCAGGTTCGTGATGAGCGCGAGGATCTGCTCCTTCGCGGCGAGGAGGTCCGCCTCCTGCGCCTTCTCGCGCGTGTAGCGCTCCTCGAGTTCGCGGAACTCGTCGATGGCCACCATGTTCACGGGGCCGAGCGCGGCGATCTGCGCGTTCAGCTCGTTCACGCGGGCCTCGAGCGCGTCCTGCGGCGGCGCCTCGCGTCCCTTGCCCCAGTCGGGATCCGGCTCGCGCAACACGGCCTGCGCGTCGAGTCCGTACTCCTGGCTCAGGTGGTCGTACACGTTCTGCCGGCGCATCGACGCCTCGGTGGCCGCGACCTCCAGCTTGCCCTTGAACGCCCGCGCCTCGTCGAGCGCGGTGCGCCGTGCGCCCACGGCCTCCTCGGCCGCCGACAGGCGCGCCTGCAAATCGCCGCGCGAACGCCGCGCCTCCTCCACCTGGGCGTGGATCACGGACGCCTTTTCCTTCAACTCGTCCAGCGAGCCCATCAGTTCCACGGTCTCGTCCTGCAGACGCTGGATCGACTCCTCGTACCCGCGGATGCCGGCCTCGCGCCCCTCGATCATCTTCTGGAGCTCCTCGCGCCGGCGCGCGGCATCCGCACCCTGCTGCGCCGTGAGCTGGAGTTCGTTCTCCATCTGCGCCGCCGTGATGCGGCGTTCGGTGAGCTTGCGGCTCTCCTCGGCGTGTGCGATCTCCACGCGCTGCAGCTCGTCCTGCTGCTGCGCCGTGCGCTCCATCAGCGCGTCGCGCTTCGCGAGCGTCGCCTCGAGGTCCTGCTCGAGCTCGCCGTGCCGCGCGTCGTCGCCGGCGTTGGCCGCGAGGACCGCCTTCAGCTCGGCTGACACCGCCTCGAGACGCGCCTTCACGGCCGCCGCGTCGCGCGCGACGGTCCCGTGCTCGCCCTCCGCCTGCGCGGCGCCGCGCCGCGCCGCCGTGAGACGCTCCTCGGCCGCGCGCGCCTCGTCGGTAAGCGCGATGGTGCGCGCCGCGCCTGTCTCCAAAGTTTCCTTCGCGCGCGCGATGCGCTCGCGCAAATCCGCCAGCTCGTTCTCCGCCTCGGTGATCGGCGAGCGGTGGCCGGACGACGGAGCGACGGCCGTGGAAGGCGTCCACTTCCCGCCTTCGCCGTCCACGAGCACCACGTCGCCGAGCAGACGGTCCGCCGTCTCGCGGTCGGTCTCCGAAAGCGCGAGGTGGTCCACGAGCCGGTCGCCCGCCGCCACGGCTGTGGCGCCTTCGCGTCCGGTCTCGACCGCGATGATCCGCACGTCGCCCGAAACATCCTGCAACACGTTCTCGAGCACGGCCTTCGCGGCCGTCTCGTCCTTCAACATCTCCAGCTGCGCGCCCTTCTCGGCCGCGGCGGTCTGCATCTCGCCGAGATGGTCGCGCGCCTCCGCGATTTCCTCGCGCAGGGCCGTGAGCGCGTCGGACGCGGCTTGCGACCGCTCCGCCGCCTCGGCTTCGGCCGCCTTCGCCGACGCGAGGCGCGCCTCGACGTCCGCCAAATTCTTCTGCGCTTCCGCGTCGCTCGCCTGGAGCTGCGCCTCCTCGCTCGTCAGGCGCTCGCGCTTCAGGATCACCTCGCGCGCCTGGTTCTCCAGGCGGGCGATCTCGTCGCGCACCTCGGCCGCGTGGCGGTCGCAGGCCACGGACTCGAACCGCCCCTGCTGCAGGCCCTGGCGCAGCGCGTCGATCTTCGCGGACGACTCGCCGAACGCCGCCTCGGCATCTGCCAGCGCCTCGCGCGCGCTCGCAACGCCCTCTTCCAAAAGCGCGGTTTTCTGCTGGAGCGACTCCGTCTGCATCCCGATCTCGTCAAGCTGCTGGCGCGTGACGTCGATCTCGCGTCCGTCGCGGTCGCGCCACGCGCGGTACTCGGCGATGCGCTGCTCGTTGACGCCGATCACCTCGCGCGCGCGGGCGTAGGCGCTGTCCGCGGCCCCCGCCTCCGTGGCGAGCGCGCCGAGGCGCTCCTCGAGTGCGTGCATGTCCGCATGCACCTGCTGCGTGCCGCTCTCGGCGGCGTTCACGTCCGCCGTGAGGTCGATGATGGCCTGCTCCGTCTCGCGCTGCTTCTGGGCGTTGCCCTCGAGCGCGAGGCTGAAATACTGGATCTTGCCCTTGCAGAGGAAAATGTCGAGGCCGCGCAGTTCGTCGCGCAGCTCCTTCGCGCGCTTCGCCTTGCCCACCTGGCGCTGGAGCGAGCCGATCTGGCGCTTCATCTCGCGCAGGACGTCCCCTTCGCGCAGGAGGTTCTGCTCGGTCTGGTCGATCTTGCGCATCGCCTCCTTGCGGTCGGCCTTGAACTTCGTGATGCCGGCCGCCTCCTCGAACACGGCGCGACGGTCCTCGGGCTTGGAGGAGAGGATCGCGTCGATCTGACCCTGCGCCATCACGGAGTAGGAGGACGTGCCGATGCCCGTGCCCATGAAGAGGCGCTTGATGTCCTTCAGGCCGCAGCGCACCTTGTTGAGGTAGTACTCGCCCTCGCCGGAGCGGTAGACGCGGCGCGTGACCGTGACCTCGTGGTACTCGGTGCCGAGCTCCTTCTCGCAGTCGGCGAAGGTGATGGACACCTCGGCCATGCCGAGCGGCTTGCGCGTGTCCGTGCCGTTGAACACCACGTCCACGAGCTTCGAGCAGCGGATCGCCGTGGGACGCTGCTCGCCGAGCACCCAGCGGATGGCGTCCGACACGTTCGACTTGCCGCAGCCGTTGGGCCCGACAATGGCGATCATGCCCGGCTCGAACGTGAGCCGGGTGCGGTCCGCGAAGGACTTGAAGCCAAGTATGTCCAACTGCTTGAGGTACATTGCCTGAGACGCTGATTTCCTAAAGCACGTATGATACCAAATCCGCGCCCCGTCCGCAATCCCGATTCAAGCTTTTTAGATGGAGAAACGCCAAACGCCGGACACTCCGGCAAGCATTGGCAGGAATTGGTGGCCAGGAGCGGGATCGAACCGCTGACACACGGATTTTCAGTCCGTTGCTCTACCAGCTGAGCTACCTAGCCGCAACCGCTTATGAATGGTAGGAGCAGAGGGATTCGAACCCACGACCCAGTGATTAAGAGTCACTTGCTCTACCAGCTGAGCTATGCTCCCATTCACGGCTTCCACAACCCCATGAATGGAGCGAGCTAAGGGACTCGAACCCTCGACAACCACCTTGGCAAGGTGGCACTCTACCAACTGAGTTAAGCTCGCACTTGGTGTCGTGAAAACGGCAGATAGTATATCAGACCTTCGCCGTCCACGCAAGGGGGAAAATTCAAAAAAATCAGACGCTCAGACACGCGAACCCTTCCGCTGTCCATCGAGCGCGGCGACGGCACATCGGAAGAAATCCTCGGGGGTGGATGCGCCCGCCATGACGCCGAGGCGGCGCACGCCCGCGAAATCAAGCGCACGTATCTCCTCAAGCGACCCCGCCCGCTCCGCGAACGCGGCACCCGCCGCGCGGGCGACCTCCACGAGGCGGTTCGTGTTCGAGCTGCCGATGCTGCCGAGCACGAGCACGCCGTCACCGCCGCCGCGCACGAAATTCGCCACCGCGCGCTGCCGGTCGCGCGTCGCGGTGCAGACGTCCGCCGCCGGAGGCGTCTCCAGACGCGGATAGCGCGCGCGCAACGCGTCCAGCACGGTACGTACGGTTCCAGACGACAATGTCGTCTGGCACACAACCCCCACGGGGCCATCGGGGAACGGCAACGCCGCCACTTCTTCCGGCGTGCTGACAACGCGCGCGCCGTCGCACGCCCCCATCACGCCGCGCACCTCCGCGTGCTCGGCGCGGCCCACCACCACCACCGGCACGCCGCGCGCGGCGAAATCGCGCACGGCGCGGTGCGCGCGCGCCACAAACGGACACGTCGCATCCACCACCGCGAGCTCCCGCCGCTGCGCCTCCGCGCGCACCGCAAGCGCCACGCCGTGCGCGCTGAACAGCACGGTCGCGCCGTCGGGCACCTCGTCCAGCGACTCCACGAACCGCAGGCCCCGCGCCTTCAGATCCGCCACGACCTGCTCGTTGTGCACGAGTTCGTGGAGGCAGTAAACGGCCTTTCCAGAAGAAAGCGAAAGGGTGCGAGAGGCTTTCTCGACGGCCGTCCTCACACCCATGCAGAACCCATGCGGCTCTAGAACCTCAACCCTCACCTTAACCTACTTCGCTCCCCTCAACCTTATTTCCCTTGAGCCTTCTGCTTCCATTTTACACTTTACATTTTACACTTTACATTCGCATTTCTTCGCCTCTTCCCACAGCGCGTCCATCTCGGCGAGCGTCATCGACTTGAGGTCGCGTCCCTGCGCCTTTGCGGCAGCCTCGACGGCGCGGAAGCGCCGCGCAAACTTCGCAGTGGTGCCCTCGAGCGCGCTCTCGGCGTCCACTTTGAGGTGGCGCGCGTAGTTGGTGACGGCGAAGAGCAGGTCGCCCAGTTCCTCCTTCACGTGGACGGAATCTTCCGGGTTCTCGCTCGCGCGTTCGGCCACGGCCTCGCGCAATTCGCCGAGTTCCTCGTTGACCTTGTCGACCACGCCGGAGGCGTCCTTCCAGTCGAAGCCCACGCGCGCGGCCTTCTCGGCCGTGCGTTGGGCCTTCAGGAGCGCGGGAAGCGCGGCGGGTACGCCGTCGAGAGCGCTGTGCCGCGTCTCCTTCTTGTGTTCCTGCTGCTTGATCTGCTCCCAGTTCTTCAGCACCGTGGCGGGGTCTTTCGCCACGACGTCGCCGAACACGTGCGGATGGCGGCGGACGAGCTTGTCCGAGATGGCGTTCGCCACGTCGTCGAACGAGAACGTCCCCGCCTGCTCGGCCATCACGCACTGGAACATCACCTGGAGAAGCACGTCGCCGAGCTCCTCCACGTAGTTCGCGCGGTCCTCCGGGCGGTCCATCGCCGACAGGAGCTCGTACGTCTCCTCCAGCAAACAGGGCTTGAGGGAAGACAGCGTCTGCACGCGGTCCCACGGACAGCCCGTCTCCGGGTCGCGGAGACGGACCATGATGGAATGCAGTCTTTCGATGCCGGTCATCGTTACATGTGCAGCATGCGGAACGCCTCGTCGGCGAGCTTCGCATTGAAGGAGTCCACCACCACGTCGGCGCCGCCGAAGTCCTGGTACGCCACATGGTCGTGCAGGATGGCGATCGCGCTCATGCCGGCCACGAGAGCCGACTTCACGCCCTTGCCGCTGCCGGTCACGCCGACCGTCAGGACGTCCACGAGGCCGTTCTGGCTACAGGCGCGGCGCCAGGCATCCCACTTGCCGTTGCCATACGTCATCGACGGCTCGGCGTAGAGGACAACCTTCTCGGGGTCGAAGCCCTCGAACGCGGGACGGAGCGTCTCAAGGTCCGAGCGCGTGGCGATCACCACCTTCACGTCCCTCTCCACCAGCGCGGTGATGAAGGCCTTGAGGCCGGGCGTCACGGCGGCGACGGCCTTCGCGGTCAGCGCCTTGCCGAACGCGTCGTGCAGGTCGCGCGCCGTCGCGGCGGCGTCGCACTTCTTGTCGAGCGCGCGGAACAGCTCGGCGAGTCCGCCCTGGTAGTTGCCTCCGGAGAGGTGCAGGGCCTCCAGCTTGATCGTGAGGTCCACGCCCTTCGCGGCGAGGATCTTCTGTGCGGTCTCGAACAGGATCTGGCCCCCGTCGATGGCCGTGAAGTCGAACTCAATCACGACGCCGCGCGTCAGCGGCTTTTTCTCTTCTGCCATTTTCTTGAACTCCGGCTGATGTTTACTTCTTCACCACGCGGGTCTTGCGCGGGCGCGGCTGGCCGATGGCGGACAGCAGCTTGCGGAAGCGCGAGTTGCGCACGTTGAAGGGCTTGCCGCCCTTGATGCGGTCGAACTCGCACGCGCGAAGCTCGTTGTGGTTCTCCTCGTCCTTGCCCACGACGCCGCCGACGCCCGCGAGGGCGCACTCGACGGCCTTCTCGGCGCAGGCCTTGATCAAATCGAGGTCCTTCTTGCACGGCGCGGCCGAGCGGGCGTAGTAGCCGCTCTTGAACACCTGGGTCTTCTCCGCGCCCAGAAGTTCGCCGAAGCGCTTCGCAAACCACTGGCCCACGTTCACCTTGTCGAGGCGCGGGTGGCCGAAGGCGTCCATCGGGACGTCCTCGCCGCGCTTCTTCATCTCCTTGATGATCTCCTTCACGCAGGCGCCTTCGCTCACGAAGATGTTCACGCAGTCGTACTTGTCCATGACCTTGCGCAGGCGCTCGGCCTCGGACTGGAAGTTGACGCGCGACTCGGGCACGTACACCGCGTGGATCGACTGGCGCTCGCGCGTGAGGCCGAACTCGGGCAGGAACTTGATGCGGCGCTTGAGGAGACGGGTGTAGTAGATCGCGGTGAACGCCGTGAGCCAGCCGCAGTTGCGGCCCATCACCTCGTGGATGATGAGCGAGCGCGGGTTGGCGCTGTTCTCCTTCACGACGTTGGCGAAGAACTGCGCGCCCTCCTCGGCGGCCGTGTAGGCGCCGAGCGACTGCTTGATCGGGTAGACGTCGTTGTCGATCGTCTTCGGGAGACCCACCACGATCAGCTTGTAGTTGTTCTTCGCGAGATAGGCCGCGAGGTCGGCCGCCGTGGTGTTCGTGTCGTCGCCGCCGATCGTGTGCAGCACGTCCACGCCGTCCTTCACGAGCTGGTCCGCCGCCACCTTGAGCGGGTCCTCGCCTTCCTTCACGAGACCGCGCTTCACGCAGTCCTTCACGTTCGTAAGCTTCACGCGGCTGTTGCCGATCGGGCTGCCGCCATGCTGCGTGAGGATGAGGGCGTTCTTGCGGACCTCCGGCGTCACGGGGATGGACTCGCCCTTCAGGAGGCCCATGTAGCCGTTGATGTAACCGATCATCTCCACGTCCGGCGCCGTCTTCGTGTAGGCGTCGATCAGGAACCCGATCGAGGAACTGAGGCACGGCGCGAGGCCGCCGGCCGTCAGAAACGCGACTTTCTTAACTGCCATTTTACTTTCCTTCTTTGCTTTAGTTGTTTTCTCAAATCTGCTTCAGGACGTTCGCGAGCTCGATCGCCGCCTGCATCGCGGCGAAGCCCTTGTTGCCCTGCTTCGTGCCGCAGCGCTCGACCGCCTGCTCGAGGTTCTCGGCGCTCACCACGCCGTCCACCACCGGCACGCCCGTCTC
>Ga0256405_10011504_pt1 | contig 11267 bp, 8 predicted proteins | sample RumenRJG_02DNA_FD_189096 | JGI IMG/M metagenome (GOLD analysis project Ga0256405, IMG submission 189096) | Bovine rumen microbial communities from Lethbridge, Alberta, Canada - RJG_02 | ecosystem: Host-associated > Mammals > Digestive system > Stomach > Rumen | place: Canada: Alberta | collected...
TTTCGTTGGCCTCCATGGCCCAGGCCAGGGTCCCGGCGGTGGAAATGGTGTCCATCCCCAGCTCGTCCAGCTCATAGTTCCAGCGGCAGATTTTCTCCAGATCGGGGTTTTCGATGTTGCCGCCCAGAAGTCCCAGCGTCTCCAGCTCCGGCCCCTTGACAGTTTTGCCGTCCACCGGTACCCGGCGTGAGCAGCGGATCGGACAGCTCAGGCAGCCGTTGTTGGAGAGGTTCAGCTCCTCTGCCAGCGCCTCGCCGCTGACAGCCTCAAACTCGTCAAACTGTCCTTTGGCATAGTTTCGGGTGGAGAGCAGCCCATGCATCTGCATGGAGCTGACAAGCCCCGCCGTGCCCATCCTGGGAAGCTGTGTGCCCGTCAAGGGGTGGGAGCGGATGGCGCTGACCCAGTTTTTGCGGTGCTCGGCGGCCTTTTCCTTGTCGCAGACGCTAGGGATCGCGTCGCCCGCGGCGGTGAGGGCTTTCAGGTTTTTGCTGCCGAAGACCGCGCCCATACCGGCCCTGCCCGCCGCCCGCTCGCCGCTCATGACGGAGGCGTAGCGCACCAGGTTTTCCCCGGCGGGGCCGATGGTGACCATGCCGCAGCGCACCGGCTTTCCGTGAGCGGCGTCCAGCGTCCGCTGCAGCGCCTCCTGTGTCTCGGAGACTTTCAAGCCCCAAAGCCCGTCAGCGTCGTGGAAGCGGAATTCTCCGTTTTCGATCTCCACCCAGATCGGGCCTTCGCATTTTCCCCGGAGGATCAGCGCGTCGAAACCGGCCTTCTTCAGATAGTGGCCGAAGTTGCCGCCGCAGTTGGAGGAGGAGGTGATCCCCGTCAGCGGGGAGAGGGAGGAGATATCGAAGCGGTTGGACGACGGCGCTCCCGTGCCGGTCAGCGGCCCCGTGGCGATCACGATCAGGTTCTCGGGATCGAAGGCCGTCTCCTTCCCGGTCAGATTGTCATAGAGAATTTTGGAGGCCATGGCCTTGCCGCCGATATACTTCTCCCGGGCAAGGTCTGTCCAGACATAGTTTTCGGCCTTCCGTGCGCTCAGATCCAGCAGCGCCACCCTGCCCATATAGCCGCAATAGTTTGTCATCCGAATCCCTCCGGCGTGTATTATAATCCTGCCTCCATCTTAGTACAAAACAGCGGGATTGAAAAGCGGAAAATTCTATATGCAGTTTCGTACGATTTCACATCGTTTGGTACAAAAGCTACTGAAATTTGATTGAAATGCCCGACAACAGATGCTACACTACAGACAAGTTGATACGCTTATTGGATAAGCGGTGGACGAGCCTCTTTCCGTGAGCAGAACCGATACAGCACAGCTGTGCCTGTTTTGTTCTGGAAAGGGGATATTTTTTTAGGAGGAAAACCGAAATGAAAAAGATCGTATCCCTGCTCCTGGCGATGATCATGATTTTTGCGCTGGCTGCCTGCGGGCAGAGCGCGGCTCCCGCCCCTGCGGCCACCGAGGCTCCCGCTGCCGTGGAGGAACCTGCAGCAGAGTCTGCCCCGGTCGAAGAAGCTGCGCCTGCGGAAGAGCCCGCCCCCGAGACTGACGCGCTGGTGGTCGACACCTGCATCCTCAAGGAAGCGGACGACGCCATGATCAACAACTACAGCCTGCTGGCCGTGAATCCCGACGCTCCCTTTGTCGACGCCGACGGCAACGCGGTTGCGGACGTGGAACTCAACACCGTGGGCGCCGCGGCGCTGATCAACTGGCTGCTTTCCGAGGAAGGCCAGAACCTGGCTGCCAACTACGGCTTTGAAGAGTACGGCGAATACCTGTTCTATCTCAAGGACGGCCGCCCCGTCTCCACCGCCGAGATTCCCGAGGCCACCGAGGAGACCAAGCACATCCGCCTTTCCACCACCACCTCCGTCAACGACTCCGGTCTGCTGGGCTACCTTCTGCCCATCTTTGAGGAGAAGTACGGCTACGAGGTGGAGGTCTACTCCGCCGGCACCGGCAAGTCCATCGCCAACGCCAAGATGGGCAACGCCGACCTGATCCTGGTCCACTCCAAGAAGCAGGAGGAGGCCTTCATTGCCGACGGCTTCTCTTATGTGATCGACGGCATGGAGACCGAGCGCCTGAACTGGATGTATAACTACTTTGTCCTCTGCGGCCCGTCTGCCGACCCCGCCGGCGTCAAGGACGCCGCTGACGTCAAGGCTGCCTTCAAGGCCATCGCCGATGGCAAGTTTACCTTCATCTCCCGCGGCGACGGCTCCGGCACCCACACCAAGGAGCTGAGCCTCTGGCCCGAGGAGCTGGGTATCACTGCCGAGGCCGAGAGCTTCAAGGACTACACCGACTGGTACGTCTCCGCCAACACCGGCATGGGCGCGTGCCTGGTCATGGCCGAGGAGATGGGCGCCTACATCCTCACCGACAAGGCCACCTTCCTCACCTTCGTCGCCAACGACGGCGTGATGGGTTGATTCCCCGCGCTTTATGAAGTAAAATAATAGCCGTGGAGTTTTCTCCACGGCTATTTTAGAAGGATTGTGTTTTATGGGCTCTTCTATCCGAAAAGCGATCGAGTTGATTCTCTCGGCTGATCCCGAACTTTTGAATATCCTCTCGACCACGGCGAAGGTGTGTCTGACCAGCTCGATCTTGGCCCTTGTCCTCGGCGTGCCCGTGGGGATCCTGCTGGGGGCGGAGCGCTTTCCCGGGCGCAAGGTGCTGCTGGTGCTCAACCGCACGCTGATCGGCATGCCGCCGGTGGTTTGCGGCCTGCTGTTTTATATGCTCTTCTCCGGCGTCGGGCCCTTCCGGCATCTTCACTGGCTCTTTACGGTAAAGCTGATGATCCTGGCCCAGGTGGTGCTCATCACGCCCATCATCATCGGCGTGATGGAGACCTTTGTGGCCGATACCGCGCCCGCACTTCGAGAGACCGCAAGGGGTCTGGGCTTTGGGCGCATGAAGGAATACCGGCTTCTCATGAACGAGTGCCTGTACTCCATCTTTTCGGCCTATCTGCTCTCCTTCGCCCGCGCCATCGCGGAGGTGGGCGCCGTGGCCATGGTGGGCGGCGCCATCGCCTGGAAGACCAACGTCATGACCACCGCCATCATGATGTACACCAACCGCGGCAGCTTCACCCTGGGCATTGCCCTGGGCCTCATCCTACTGACGCTGTCCCTGCTGGTGAACATCGTGCTCAGCGTGATGCAGGGGAGGCTCAGCCGATGAAGACGACGGCCTTTACCAAAACCTACAGCCGCCGCATGGTGCTCTCCCTGCCGGAGCTCACGCTGCCGGAGGGGAAGATCACCGCGGTCATCGGCCCCAACGGCAGCGGCAAATCCACATTTGCCAAGGTACTCTCCGGCATCGAAGCGGCGGACGGCAGGCATCCGGTTCTCTCCGGCGTCTCCGTGGGCTATCTGCCGCAGAAAAGCTTCCCCTTCCGCATGAGCACAGAGAAAAACATCCTGCAAAACGGCAGCGATCCCGCCCGCGCGGCGGCGCTGATGAAGGCCCTGGGCATCGAGGCCCTCGCCGGGCAGAGCGCGAAAAAGCTCTCCGGCGGCGAGACGGCCCGCATGGCCCTCTGCCGCATCCTGATGCGGCGCTATGATCTTCTGATCCTGGACGAGCCCACCGCGGCCATGGACATGGAATCCACCCTTGCCGCGGAGAACTGCATCCGCGCGTACTGTGCTGAGTCCGGTTGCGGCGTCCTGCTCATCACCCACAGCATCTCCCAGGCCCGGCGCCTGGCCGATCAAATCGTTGTTTTGCATGAGGGCAGGCTCATCGAGCAAGGGGACACGGAGCGTGTCCTCTCCTCCCCACGGGAGGCGCAGACCCGACGGTTTCTGGAGTTTTTCGGTGTTTAAGCGGCAAAGAGAACAGAGGAGGAATCGTGATGGCATTGGTCAAGAAAGCATATTACCGCGCTTTTCAGGCGGTCTTCAACGTAGGCGCACGGTGCCTGTACTGGCGCCGGCCGATCCCGGTCTCCGGCGTCGGCAGCGTGCAGAAGATCCCGGAGCTGCTGAAGAAGGAGAAGGTTCAAAAGGTCATGGTGGTCACCGGCCCCACCGTGGGAAAGAAGCTTGCCCCGAAGATTCTGACGGAGCTGGACAAGGCCGGCATCGCCTATACGCTCTTTGCCGAGGTGGAGGCCAACCCCTCCGTGAACACGGTCAACCGGATTCAGAAGCTCTATCTGGACACCGGCTGTCAGGGCTTCATCGCCATCGGCGGCGGCTCCCCGATGGACGCGGCCAAGGCGGCCGCTGCCCGTGTCGTACGGCCGAAGACCGAGGTGGGCAAGATGGCGGGCCTGCTGCGCGTGGGGAAAAAGATCCCACCCTATATCGCGGTGCCCACCACGGCGGGCACCGGCTCGGAGACCACCATTGCCGCCGTCATCACCGACACCGATACCCATCACAAATACGCACTGATGGATCTGCATCTGGTGCCGAAGTACGCGATTCTAGATCCGGAGATGACCCGCGAACTGCCGCAGAAGATCACCTCCACCACCGGCATGGACGCCCTCACCCACGCGGTGGAGGCCTATGTCTGCTGGACCTACAACACCGCCGAGAGCATCCGCCTGGCGGAGGAGGCCGTGTGCGAGATTTTCCAATATCTGGAGCGGGCGTACAACGACGGCAACGACATGGAGGCCCGTACCCAGATGCTGATCGCCTCCTACAAGGCGGGCTTTGCCTTCACCCGCGCGGGCGTCGGCAATGTCCACGCCATCGCCCACACCCTGGGCGGGCTGTACAACACGCCCCACGGTCTGGCAAACGCTGTGATCCTGCCCATCGTGCTGGAGGATTACGGCGAGGCGGTGGAAGAGAAGCTGGCCCATCTGGCGGAGCTGACCGGCGTGAAGTTTGACGGTACGGACGCCGAGAAAGCCCGGGCTTTCATCGACGAGATCCGCGCCATGAACAGGCGGATGAGCATTCCCACCGGCTTTGACTTTATCAAAGAGGAAGACATCCCCCAGATGATCACCTGGGCGCTGGCGGAGGCCAACCCCGTCTACCCTGTGCCGGTGGTCTACGACAGAAAGCGCTGCGAAAAGGTCATCCGCCGCATCATCGCCGAGGCGTAAGAAAGAACGTCGAGAGCTTCAAGGATTGGTTTTCACTGCGGTATAATAAAAGCGGCAAACTCGAAATCTCTGGTCTTGAAAATCGTTCCTGTATGTATGAAAAGGCAGAGTTGAACGGGCTTGATTTTTTTACTTGTTTTTAGCCTTTAGAGATCGGTACGTACAGGTTAAGGGCAGTGTTAAGTGGCACTTAAAAGTTCAAGAAAACGTTCAAAAAGGTACAAAGCGGGACACTTTTGCACGGATTAACAGATTGACCTCTGAATTCGAGTCTTGTATCGTCCACCACAATTGAGAAATCCGAACTTCGTTCCGATGAGAACGGCGTTCGGATTTCTTGTTTCCAGAGAAGAATTGAAAAAGCTGTAATACATATGCCCGGAGAATCTCGTGACACAAGATTCTCCGGGCGTTCTCTTTTTCGCACATTCAACTTTCCGAAACGGTTTTCTTATCCTCTCAATGTTTCAGGATTGTTATCATGCTGCGCGTTGGAAAGGCGTGGTTAGCAAGTGGATTATATATTCCATGCGTTATAGAGGGATTTTGTAATTGCTTTCGAAGCGTCCTTCAAAGCGGGGATATATTTAAGGAGTCTGGTGGGATCCTGAATGCCGATCAACCCGGAGAAGGAGAGCGCGGCGATGATGGACTGCTCCTTATCCCGGACAGGGACGGCGATACAGCTGCCGTTTATGGATGACTCCTGAAAGTCGATGGCATACCCATTCTTTCTCACGCCTGTCAGGACTTTGCGGTATTCCTCCGGGTCCGTGATCGTAAAGGGAGTGAGCGCTTCCATTTTACAGGCTGTGAAAATGTGGGACAGAATATCCTCCGGCAACTCGCTCAGGAGGACTTTGCCGCAGCCGCAGGCGTAATAGGGCATCACCGCATGGATAGGCGGTACATAATTGATGATGCTCTTGGTAAGGGACTGTTCCAGAATCTCACACTCATATCCGTTGCGGACCATAAGATTCATCGCCAGCCCTACCTTGGCCGTGGATTCCTCCATGATAAACTTGGCGGAATCACGAAGAGCCATGTAGAAATTGTTCTTGCTGGTCACAAAACTGATCTTCTCGCCGGCAATATACCGGTCGTCATCATTGAACTGGTAGACCCAGCCGGTCATCTCCAGGGTCTTCAGGATGCGGTACGTTGTAGAGGGCGTCAGTGCGCAGGTCTTTGCGATGGCGTTGACCCCGATGGGTTCCTTTGAGGTACGTAACAGCTCCAGCACATGCATTGCGTTCTCAACCATTTTGATGGTTTCAACATTCTGTGCGCCCATAGTTTTTCCTTCTTTCAAAAACTGATAGTACGTTTTTTCGTCAATGCGCGCATTTCTTACCTATATTATACAGTTTAGCAAGTCTGTACAGTTTCTGTCAACCGTTTGTGAAGCGAGAATGCATGTTAAATATACCTAAAAAGAAAGCAGGTTTTTATGAGGAAATCACAAAAATGAAAATGCGCTCCACAAACGATTGACACCGAAAAAAAAGAGACTTATACTAAAAATCGGAATAGTTATTCCGAAAAAATATTTTAAACTTGGAGGCAGAAAATATGGAGAGAAGAACCAAATTAGAGGGTATTTTCATTCCTGTTATTACGCCGTTTAACAAGGATGAGAGCATTAACTTCAGTGCAATCAAGGAATTGGCCAAATTCCTGGCAGAAAACGGTGTGACTGGCATCATCCCCTCCGGCTCCACCGGTGAGATGATCGCCCTGAGCAAGGAAGAACAGATCGCAGTCAACCGGGCTTACATCGAGGCCGGCCACGACAACGGCATCAAGGTCGTCGCCTCCACCGGCGCTTACCGCACCAAAGACGTCGTCGACATGAGCAAGGATGCCGATGCCTGCGGCGCGGACGGCATTATGGCTGTCACGCCCTGGTACATGGCGCCGAACTACGCACAGTTGTATGAGCACTACAAGACCATCCACGAAGCGATCAGCATCCCTGTCATGCTGTACCACAACCCCTACTACTCCACCGCTCTTCTGACGGACGAGTTCATGGCCAAGCTTTACAACGAGGGCTGCATCGATGCGGTCAAGGAGCGCCAGGCCGACGTTTATCGCCAGCAGCATCTTCGCCAGCTTACAGACGACGGCTTCGGCCTCTTCTACGGCTATGACGTCTGCCCGGTTGAGTGCCTGACCTGCTGGACGGACGGCTGGGTCTGCGGCACCGGCAACCTGTTCCCGAAGGAGAACGTGGACGTATACAATCTCGCGAAAGCAAAGAAGACCGCCGAGGCCATGAAGGCGCAGGAAGAAGAGGTGTGGCCGTATCTGCACCTGTTCTCCAAGCCCGACTCCAACGGCGATATCCTTTGGCTGCAGATCATCAAGGAAGGCCTGAAGATGCGAGGCGTGGATGCCGGCTACTGCCGCCTGCCCGTGTTCTCCTCTCTGCCGGAGGAGACCATTATCCGCCTGAAGGATACGCTCCGTCACTTCGGATATCTTGACTGATTTCCCCCCAAATAAGCAAAGGAGCCTGCCATGGAAAAAAGAGAATTTGATGTGATCGTGGCCGGCGGCGGCACGGCCGGTGTCATTGCGGGACTTGCCGCGGCAAGAAACGGTGCCCGCACGCTGATCGTAGAGAAAAACCGCTGCCTCGGCGGACAGTTTACGTCCGGCATGCAGGGCGCCTGGGTCGGCTTCAGCGACAAGCTGAAGCGCTGCGTCGGCGGCATGACCTGGGAGCTGCGCAACATTCTCAACGATATGGGCGCCATCGTTGACAAGGACCCGGACAAGGACGTTTGCTATCTCTACGATACCGAGGTGGCCAAGATCGTCCTGGACGATCTGGCTGCAAAGGAGCCCAATCTCACCACCTGGCTGAACACCCAGATCATCGATGTTCTGCAGGAGGGAGATACGGTCACCGGTCTTGTGGTCGTCTCCGAGATGCAGATCGAGAAGGTCTGCGGGAAAGTCGTGATCGACTGCACCGGCGATGCGGGCGTTTGCGCAAAAGCCGGGGCAACCTATGACATCCGCCGGGACGAGGAGATCCAGCCCATGACGCTGATCGGCAAGATGGCCGGCGTCGACATGGAACGGGTCGCAAAGTATTACGAGGAGAACCCGCCCGTGGAGGACACCATGATGCCTCCCGCCTGGCATGATTTTCGCAGCTTCCCCGGACTGATGCACTACGGCCTCAAGGATGAGCTGAAGAACGTGGAGCTGCCTGCGGACAAGGAATATCTGCGGCACTGGCTGGGCATCTTTACTTCCACGCCGAACCCGGGAGAAATGACCATCAACTGCTCCGGTGCGCTGGAGGCCAACAGTACCCGCGGCTTTGACACACGGACCGAGCAGGAGAATTTCTCACAGAAGTGCCTTTACGACGTTGCTTGGGCGATGAAGAACTACATCCCCGGCTTTGAAAATTCCTATCTCACGGCTATCGCCGCCATGCTCGGCGTCCGGGAGAGCCGCCGCGTCATCTGCGACTATGAGGTCAAGTTCCAGGACTTCCTAGATGCCCGCGACTTTCCGGACAGCATCGGCCGCGGCGCCATGCCCGCCGGCTTCCACACCCCGGAAGGGGAGACCATGGTGGTCTATGACCTGGAGCCCGGCACCTCCATGACGATCCCGTACAGCTGCATGGTGGTCAAAGGAAAGGAAAACCTGCTTGTCGCGGGGCGCTGCGCCTCTTATGAGATCGAGGTCGCCAACTGCATCCGCTGCATGCCCCAGTGCATGGTGATGGGCGAGGCAGTCGGCACGGCGGCCGCTATGGCGGTCAAGGCCGGCGTTACCGCCCGCAACGTGGATATCAAGGCCCTTCAGCAGAAGCTGATCGAAAACGGCGGCATCATCTGACGGACAGAGCGGAACAACACATGTGAAACCGGGCTTGGGCCCTAAAAAAACAAAAATAAAAAGGAAGGAAAAAAGATGAAAAGAATCATTGCATTGCTTCTGACTGTGCTGATGGTTTTCGGCCTCTGCGCCTGCGGACAGTCTGCCGCTCCCGCTCCTGCCGAGGCCCCGGCCAACAATGAGCCTGCCCCGGCGGCAGAACCGGAAACGCCCGCCGCGGAAGAACCTCAGGCGTATGACTACAGCGGCCAGAAACTGGTCATCTGGACCTGCCTGACCGCAGACGCACAGTACGAGGTCCTCAACAAGCAGTTCACCGAGCTCGGCAAGGAAATGGGCGTCGAGGTCGAGGTCGAGCGCCTCTCCTTCAACGAAATGATCCAGAAACTTGCTACCGCTGCCTCCTCCGGCGACGTGCCCGACATCATGCACGTGAACTTCGGCGGCACCGCTCAGCTCTATGCCGACGAGGTCCTGATGCCCGTTGACGGCATCATCGACACCATCGGCGCCAATGACTTCTCCGAAGCTTACAAGCGCGTCCTCACCGGCGCCGACGGCAACATCTACGGCATCCCCGACTGGGCCATGCACACCTCTGTCTGGTATCGCAAGGACCTGTTTGAGGAAAAGGGACTGGAGATCCCCAAGACCTGGTCTGAGTTCAAGGCGACTGCTGTTGCTCTCAACGACGGCGCCGACATGGCCGGCTTCCCCGTTCCCCTGGACGGCGTTCAGGTGGCAGCCCAGACCCTCTATGAACTGATGTGCTCCAAGGGCATCTACTTCCTTGACCCGAAGACAGGCGAGTATATCTTCGACCAGGAGAAGGAAGAGGCCATTGAGGTCATCGATTATCTGGTCGATCTGTACAAGTCCGCTTCTCCCGCCGCGTCCCTGACCTGGTCCTGGGGCGACTACCGCAATGCGCTGGCCGTCTCCGGCACGGTCGCCATGACGCTTGACATGGGCGCCGTCATCGGCAACGCTCAGGGCAACAACCCCGAAATGACCACCAAGCTCGGCTGCTTCGACTTCCCGGGTGTGGATGGAAATAAGGTCGCCTCCTTCGGCTCCGGCTACTGCTTCGTGGGAACCAAGCAGGATGAGCCCCTGCGTGAGGCTCTGATCACCGATTTCCTGATCGCCCTGTACACGCCTGAGCGCGCTGCGGAGCGTGCCCTGTCCCGCCCGATGTTCGCCTTCCCGTCCTACCTGCCTGCCTTTGAGATCTACAAGCAGTCCGAGAAGGTTGCTGATTTCCAGACTGAGATCGACACGATCTTCGATGCCTTTGAAAACAGCACCTGGTACTGGTACGGCATGGAGAACGGCCTGTCTCCGATGTCCGCCCATATCGAGGCGACCAACATCTTTGGAGTTGCGCTTCAGGGCGCATGTGACGGCACCTACACCTCCGAAGAGGCCTATGATCTGATCAACGAGGATCTTGCGGCTTTTGCGGCCACCATGTAAACTGAAGAACTGAGAAGAAAGCTCACTTATCTGAAATCTGTCCAACAGGCGCCTCTGCGCCTGTTGGACAGATTGAAATGTTTATTCTGACCGGGGGGTGATCACCATAAGCGGTGAAAGACTTGAAAACCGAAAAGGCATTTTGAGCAGCTACTCAAAGAGACACAGGCTGATCGGCATACTGTTTGCGGTGCCTGCGCTGATTTTCCTGCTGACGTTTGTACTGTACCCGGTCGCTTACAACATTTATCTCAGCTTCACCAACGCCTCACTGTCCGCCAGAAAGGCGGTCAGGTTTGTGGGATTGAAGAACTTTACGGCAATGTTCTCCAACAAGCTCTTCAAACAGTATTTCTGGAACACCTGCAAGTGGACCTTCTGGTCCGTGCTGGGTCAGATGCTGCTGGGGCTTGGGCTGGCGATGCTGATCTCGCAGCCGATGAAGGGCGCAACCGCCATCCGCAGTTTCCTTCTGATCCCCTATGTGGTCCCGGCCGTAACGCTGGCGCTGGTATCCAAGTGGATCCTCAACAGTGACTACGGCATCGTCAGCTACTGGTGCCAGCAGGCGGGCTGGCTGGATGCGCGGCAATCGTTCCTGGCCATGAAAGGGCCGGCCATGTGGGTGGTCGTGATCCTGAACATCTGGCGATCATACCCGTTCCCCATGCTGATCTACTGGGCAGCGCTGAAGAGTATCGACCGGGATCTGTATGAGGCGGCCACGGTCGACGGGTCAACGAAGTGGCAGTCGTTCCTCTACATCACGCTTCCGCAGCTGCGGGCGACGACCGCGGTGCTGATCATTCTGCGTAT
>Ga0256405_10011505_pt1 | contig 11267 bp, 9 predicted proteins | sample RumenRJG_02DNA_FD_189096 | JGI IMG/M metagenome (GOLD analysis project Ga0256405, IMG submission 189096) | Bovine rumen microbial communities from Lethbridge, Alberta, Canada - RJG_02 | ecosystem: Host-associated > Mammals > Digestive system > Stomach > Rumen | place: Canada: Alberta | collected...
GCCAGTGTTGAGCCGATCAGCGTCTGCACGCCCCACAGGATATAATAGCGGATAATGCTTGTCTTGCTGATCGTCTTACCTTCCGCACTGAAAACCTGTGTCCGGTTCAGCGTATAATTCAATAGTGATGACCCGGCCTTGGAAATCATCGTGGCCCAAAACATCGGTGCGCCTAGCTTGAGACAGACAAAATTGATCGCGTAATCCGCCGCAACGCTCGCCAGAGAAGATCCGACGTATTTAAGTTGTTGAACGGTAAACACTTTTTCTCCCATTATCTCCTGTGCACCATGAATCTGGCCATCACCTTGAAAATCCGCCAGGAATCCTTCAGCGCGTTATAGTGCGAGGAATATTCTTCCTTGTCATACACCGTTTCGATCGGCTGTTCGACAAACGCGATCCCAAGACGCTTCATCTGCAGCAGCATGTTCGTCTCGTATTCAAAGCGCTCACCCTCGATCTCGGTAAAACGCGCAAGAAACTGTGCCGGGATCGCACGAAGCCCCGTTTGGGTATCGGTGATCCTGATGCCGAAGCAAAGGCGGAACATTGCCGATGTAAAGCGGTTTCCGGTCACGCTGCGTGGCGGGACGTCCGGCAGCGAAAAGTCACGGCAGCCGATGACCACCTTGTCCTCTTCTTTGAGCATGCGTTCGCCGCAGGCGATGATGTCGCCCAGCAGGTGCTGGCCGTCGCCGTCGATCGTCACGACGCCCTTCAGTTCGGGCAGATTCTCGTGGACATAGGCAATTGCGTCCTTCAGCGCGCGTCCTTTTCCCTTGTTCACCTCATGCACCAGCACGCGGCACTGCGGATATTTCCGCGCATCGTCAAACCATTTCTGATGCGCCTCGTCGCTGCCGTCGTCAACGATGATGATGTTTTCAAATCCAGCGCCGACCAAGCCCTCGACGACATCGGCAAATCGATGATCCGGGTCCAGGGACGGCAGGATGACCGCCACAGTTTTTAAGCAAGTTGATTGTTGATTCATTTTTTCACCTGCGTTTCGTTAATAGAGCACAACCATCTGTGCGCGAATAACGTCCTCATCCCGGTAAACCGCCAACAGCATATTTGTTTCGGTCGTGGAAACCCCGTGTGAACTGTACGTGTCAACCGAATAGGAAAGATCCGCAATATAGTACTCGTTTTCAAGATTAAACACTTCGTGAATCCGGACATCGCTCAGATCCGTTCCTTTGGATTGCGCAAAGGCCTGTCCGGCTATCGCCGCCTTTAGTCTTTGGTCGATCTCGCTGTCCGGCACAATATAGGGATGGATCAATTGATAGTTCAACCCGGCCACATGATTGGCATTGGACAGGCAATTGACATACAGCGGAACAAAGCTTTCGGTAAAGGCCTCAATATCCTGATAAACTTTTCCGGAGGATCGAAGCATCTGATCCTTTCCGTCCGTAAAGGTGAAACGCGCCTGCTCTTCCCCGTCAGCGTCAAAATAATGAATATCAGGATCGCCGATGTAATTTTCGATCTCATAGCGAGCCAGGTGAGGCATGGGAAAGCTCTTCCCATAAAAGTCCTGCAGGAACGAATATTCGACCATCGGATCGACGATGTATTGCACGCCGAGACGCTTGCTCCCGCATTTCACGACCCAGTGTTCCGGGACAATAAAGCTCTCCTCGCGGCGAAGAAAAGAGAAATCATATGCTTCTTCCGAAACAGACCACTTCTTTTCGCCGGTCTGCCCCTCGTTTTCCCGCAGCGTGACCTCTCCAAGGACGTTGTCCTTGTTCATGATCAGATAACTAACCGTTTTATCCTCGTTGTTACTGGACAGCAGCCGGTACTTTACGCCGCCGACAAAACACTTCCAGATCTCGGCATACGCCTCATCTTCCGTTTGTATGTTGTGATCGAGCGTTTCAACAAACGGGATCGATAATTTTTTTACCTTGTTCTCATTGAGGCCGGCAATATATTCTGCGACCTTATAGGCGGGAAGACTTTTTTCGTAATTGTCGGCAAAATCCCATAGCAATTTCAGTCCAACCGAGGCAAGCAGCAAAACAACGATCGCATAGATGATCATCCCGATTATAAAACGCAGCCATTTTCCGTTTTTTCTGCTTTTCATGCTCCCGCCCCCTCCTTCAGCACAATGATGGAAGTCGGGACCGGGCGAATGCCGATGACCGAAGCTGTTTTGTTGATATAGTCTCCTGCAAACCACATCATGGAAGAGGAACCGCCGTCAAGATTGAGCGCGTTCACCGCTCCGAACCGCTGCATGATCTCGACCTCGTCCTGATAAGACGCGCCCATGCTGGAAACCTGGCGTCCGTCGATCACAAGCAGCAGCATTGCTTTGTCCGAACGCTGCCCGATCGCCGTTCTCGGATTCAGGCTGACAGGCAAAGATTCCGGATCGGCGGGGATGCCGTTTGAGATCAGTACCGGCCCATAACAAACCGCATAGCGAATGTTGTTTTCAACAAGTTCATCCGCGGTCATTCGCTTCGCCACGTGCAAAATCGCATCGCCGTCGATTGCTGCGATACCGTTCCCGCATCCGAATCCGGAGAAATAGACTTCTCCATCATATACGACGGTCGAATCGGGTGTGCTTCCGTTCCCCTCTCCGTTGGGATCCAGAAAACCGCCTGCGTTGGTGCCTGCAGCCGCGTCGAAATGTTCCGCAAACTGAGCCACGGTATATCCGCGGATGCCATAGTTTCTCGGCACACTTCCGACGATCACACGTGTAGGATCAAGCACGACCATCATATAGCCCGCATAGCCCTCTCCGTGGACCGGAACGATGATGATACCGTCGCCGTCGTCATCCACGAGTCCCCAGGCGTCCTCCTGCGGTCCGTCGCTTTCGCCGCCGGCTGTTTCGGGCTCAGTGAAAAGGGACAGATCCGTAGGATCGTACTCCTCCGTCTCCTTGACAGCCTCGATCTCCGCGATCTCATCCTCCGTCAGATAGAGGTTTGCCAGAAATCCGATCGCACTGGTCTCTCTCACAGAGGTGACAAATATTTTCCGGATCGTGGGAGACGGTCCTTTTGCCATGACATACATGGCCGCATAAAGGATGATAGCCAGCAGAAGAACTGTTTCTGCGAGGATTAGAAGAATCTTAGCCAGGATCCGGCCCAGTTTTCTCCAACCGCTCTCCTTCACTTCGTTTTCCGCAGCAAAATAGCGGTTGACAGCCCGTTCCTGTCCGCTTTCGTTCATTCCGTGTTAACCCCTTCTGCCTGAGTAATCATACTCGTTTATTTGATAAACAGTTCCTTTGCGAACATACCGTCGCTGCCGCGATCCTCCGCGACGATCAGCATGCCCGCCTCATTTTCGATCGTTCCGGCGTTGCCCGTCGTGTCGACCTTATAGTCCACGTCGATCAGGAACGTGCCGCCGCCGAGATCGAACACCCCGTGTACAACGACATCGTGCAGATAATCTCCCTGGCTGTGGCTGTATGTCTGGCCAGCGATCGCACTGTAAAAGCGGGTCTCCAGATCACTGCCCGGCAGCAGATAGGGATGCACGCGCGCATAGTTGTCATAGGCGTTGTGATTCGTATTCGACATGAATGCGATATAAAGCGGCAGGAAGCGGTTGGTAAAGTCTTCCAGCCGCTCGCGCTGCTCACTGGTGCAACGGTCCGTCAGCGTATAGGCCGTCGGATCGTTCTGGATCTCTGCTGCATTTCCGTCCGCATCGACGACGCGGATTTCCGGCGAGCCGATATAGTTTCCGAGTTCGTAGCGCACGAGCGTGGGAAGGGAAAAGCCGTAGTTATAGGCGTCCTCCATTGCCGGATAGTGGATCCCCTTTTCGGTAATGTATGCGTCTCCGAGGATATTCCCGTTGCAGCTGACAGTCCATTCCGCCGGAACGACGAAGGACTGCTCGCTGATGAGGTCAGAAAAATCAAAGCTTTCGCTGGTCACACGCCAGGAATCGTCTCCCGTCTCGCCCGTCGCATCCAGCGTCATGGAGCCGAGATAGCGATCCCCTGCCAGGATCGCATAGACAAGATGCTCCCCGGTACTCTCCGCGCTTTGCTTGGAATAGCGCAGATCTTTGAATAGGGCTTCGATCTCTTGATAGGCGTCCTCCTGGCTCTGCAGCGTACTGTCGAGCGAGGAGACGAAGTCTGCGGAAAGCGTACGGATATGTTCGCTGTCAAAGGATTGGATATACCGGTCGATTGCGTGGCTGGGCTGCGATTTTTCAAAGTTATCGATGTACACCCAGAATATGCGCAGTCCGATCGCCAGGAACAGGATAAAGGCAAGCGCATAGACCGCCATTCCCAGCGCAAACCGCCCGCCGGTGTTCTTTTTTCTTCTCTTAGCCATTGCTTTCGCCCTCCTTCAGTACCACAAAGGATGTGGGCATATCGCGCACACCGATGACCGATGAGGAGTTGTTGACATAGTGATCCTGGAACCACAGCATGGACGAAGAGCCGCCGTCGAGGTTGACTGCGTTCACCGCGCCGTAGCGCTCCATGATCTCGACGAGATCCTGATATTTTGCGCCCATGCTCGCGACCTGGCGTCCGTCGATGACGAGCATCAGGATCGCACCGTCGGAGCATTGGCCGATCGCGGTACGGGGGTTAAGACTGACAGCCAGCGATCCGGGACTGGCGGAAACACCGTTCGCGATCAGCACCGGGCCATAGCAAACCGCATAGCGGATGTCGTTGTCGATCAGCTCCTGGCGCGACATGTATTTCGCCACGTGCAGGATGTGATTGCCGTCCAGTGCGGCGATGCCTCCGCCGCCCTCGATGCCGCAGCCATAGTCGCCGTAATAGATCGTTCCGTCCACCACAACGACGGAATCCGGGATACTGCCGTCGCCGAATCCGCCCGGATCGTAAAAGCCGCCAGCGTTGATGCCGGCTACGCCGTCGAAATGCTGGACATACTCCGAAAGCGTATACCCTTCCTTGCCATAAGACGAGGGAATACTTCCCATAATGACACGGGACGGATCCATCACGATCATCATATAGCCTGAATACCCTCTGCCCTTGACCTCTTCGATGATAATGCCGTCGCTGTCCTCATCGGGATGGAAAACGCCGTGTACGTCCGTCCAGCCTTCCCGGTTTTCGGTCGCGGCAGGGCTTGTTTCAATCGTGATCAGCGAGGTGTCGGTCGGCGCAAACTCCACCGACTCCTCCACTCGCTCGATCTCTGCGATTTCCTCAGGCGTGAAATAGAGGTTGGCGAGGAACTTGATTGCGCTCGTCTCCCGTACGGAGGAAACGAACATATTCCGAGCCGTCTCAGACGGTCCCTTTGCCAGGACAAACATCACGCCGTAAAGTCCGAGACAGATCAGCAAAACCGTCTCAAGCAAAATAAGCAAAACACGTCCGATCGCGCGGAGCGCACCGTAGGAAGACTTTTTCCTTCTGCCAGCTGCGCCGCGGCGCTGTTCGCCTGTTCTATTTTTCAATTCCGTATTGCTCAAGGTAAATACTCCTTTACCGGAAGCCTTTCTGTCGGTAGATCGTAAAGAGGCGATCTTCCTGATGACTAGTATAAGATTTTAGCATAAAACGCCGCGCAGGGCAAGTGCCGAAAGATATTTTATGTAAACAAAACGAAAAAACACACAGGCGGTCAGCCTGTGTGTTTTTCGCTTGTTTTTTTAGCGATGAATTACTCGTTGATGGCGATAACAACGCCGGAGCCAACGGTACGGCCGCCTTCACGGATAGCGAAGCGGAGGCCGTTCTCGATCGCGATCGGGGTGATCAGCTCAACGTCCATGTCAACGTTGTCGCCGGGCATGCACATCTCAACGCCTTCGGGAAGGCTGATGACGCCGGTAACGTCGGTGGTACGGAAGTAGAACTGAGGACGGTAGTTGTTGAAGAACGGGGTGTGACGGCCGCCTTCTTCCTTGGTCAGGACGTAAACCTGGCCCTTGAACTTGGTGTGGGGGTGAATGGACTTGGGAGCAGCCAGAACCTGGCCACGCTCAACGGCCTTCTTGTCGATGCCGCGGAGCAGGCAGCCCACGTTGTCGCCGGCTTCGGCGTACTCGAGGGTCTTGTGGAACATCTCGGTGCCGGTAACGGTGGTCTCGGTGGACTCGTCCTTCAGACCAACGATCTCGACCTTGTCGCCGATCTTGACGATACCACGCTCAACACGGCCGGTAACGACAGTGCCACGGCCGGAGATCGTGAAGACGTCCTCGATGGGCATCAGGAAGGGCATGTTGGACTTACGCTCGGGAGTGGGGATCCAGGTGTCGACAGCGTCCATGAGTTCCTTGATGCAGGCGTACTCGGGAGCGTTGGGATCGGTGGACTCGGAAACGAGAGCGTTCAGAGCGGAACCGCGGATGATCGGGGTGTCATCGCCGGGGAAGCCGTAGAAGTCAAGCAGCTCGCGGACTTCCATCTCGACGAGCTCGAGCAGCTCGGGGTCGTCGACCTGGTCGCACTTGTTCAGGAAGACCAGAACGGAAGGAACGTTAACCTGACGGGCAAGCAGCAGGTGCTCGCGGGTCTGGGCCATGGGGCCGTCGGAAGCGGCGATAACGAGGATCGCGCCGTCCATCTGAGCAGCGCCGGTGATCATGTTCTTGATATAGTCGGCGTGGCCCGGGCAGTCAACGTGAGCGTAGTGACGCGCTTCGGTCTCGTACTCAACGTGAGCGGTGTTGATGGTGATGCCGCGCTCTCTCTCTTCCGGAGCCTTGTCGATGGAAGAGTAGTCGGTGTACTCAGCCTTGCCCTGGAGAGCCAGGTACTTGGTGATGGCAGCGGTAAGGGTGGTCTTGCCGTGGTCGATGTGACCGATGGTGCCGATGTTGACATGGGGCTTGGTTCTGTTGTACATCTGTTTAGCCATGAGTATATCCTCCTAATTTTTTGTTCTTTGATTAATGATTAAAGTTGAACCCCGTGCGGCTGTGCACAAGAGATTCCTGCAGGTTTTTGGGCAGCTCGACGAAGTGGCTGGGCTCCATCACATAGGTGGCGCGGCCCTGGGTCTTGCTGCGCAGGTCGGTTGCGTATCCGAACATCGTCGAGAGCGGGACGTTGCTTTCGATCGTCGCCGTGCCGTTGCGGATGTCGGAGCCGGAGATCTGTCCTCTTCGGGCGTTGATATCGCCCATCACGTCGCCCATATATTCCTCGGGCACCGTGACGACGACCTTCATGATCGGCTCGAGCAGCGTGGGATCGGCCTTCATGCAGGCTTCCTTGAACGCCATGCTTCCGCAGATCTTGAACGCCATCTCCGAGGAGTCTACTTCGTGGAACGAGCCGTCAAGCACGGTGGCCTTGATATCCACCACCTGATACCCGGCGAGGACGCCCGAGAGCATGGCTCCCTGGATGCCCTGGTCGATGCAGGGGATGAATTCCTTGGGGATCGCGCCGCCGGTGACCTTGTTGATGAACTCATAGCCCTTGCCGGACTCGTTGGGTTCGATCATCAGCTTGACGTGCGCGAACTGGCCCTTGCCGCCTGTCTGACGGACGTACCTGGTGTCGACCGTGGCGCTGCGCCGGATGGTCTCTTTATACGAGACCTGCGGCTTGCCCACGTTCGCCTCGACCTTGAACTCGCGGAGCAGTCTGTCCACGATGATCTCAAGGTGGAGCTCGCCCATGCCGGCGATGATGGTCTGGCCCGTCTCTTCGTCCGTATAGGTCTTAAAGGTCGGGTCTTCCTCCGCCAGCTTCTGCAGAGCGATCGCCATTTTTTCCTGGCCCGCTTTCGTCTTCGGCTCGATGGCCACGCGAATGACGGGTTCCGGGAATTCCATGGACTCCAGAATGATCTGGTGTTTTTCATCACAGAGAGTATCGCCCGTTGTGGTATTTTTCAATCCCACCGCGGCCGCGATATCGCCGGAATAAACCTGATCGATATCTTCTCTGTGATTGGCGTGCATCAGCAGGATCCTGCCGAGACGCTCGCGCACGCCCTTCGTCGAGTTCATGACCGTCTTGCCCGTCTCCAGCGTACCGGAGTACACGCGGAAGAAGCTCAGTCTTCCGACATAGGGGTCGGTCATGATCTTGAAGGCCAGTGCCGCGAACGGCTCTTCATCGCTTGCCCGGCGGACTTCCGTCTCGTCGGTCTTGGGATGTACGCCTTCGATAGCCGGAATATCCAGCGGCGAGGGCATATAATCCACGATCGCATCCAGCAGCTTCTGTACGCCCTTGTTCTTGTAGGAGGTGCCGCATGTAACGGGAACCATTTTCACGTCACAGGTGGCTTTCCGGATGACCTCACGGATCTTGTCCGTGGGGACTTCTTCGCCGCCGAGATAAAGTTCCATTACCTCGTCGTCAAAGTCGGAAATCGCCTCCAACAGTTTATCGCGGTACTCCTGGGCAAGCGGCAGCATATCCTCCGGGATCGGTTCGGTACGCATGTCCTTGCCGAGATCGTCGTAATAGATGCGCGCTTCCATATCCACGAGATCGATGATACCGGCGAAGCTGTCCTCGCTTCCGATCGGAAGCTGAATGGGAACGGCGTTGCACTTGAGTCTGTCGTGGACCATATCCAGAACGTGATAAAAGTCCGCGCCCATAATGTCCATCTTGTTGACATAGATCATTCTGGGGACGTGATAGTGGTCAGCCTGTCTCCAAACGGTTTCGGACTGGGGCTCAACGCCGCCCTTGGCACACAGGACCGTCACGCAGCCGTCGAGCACGCGAAGCGAACGCTCGACCTCGGCCGTAAAGTCCACGTGACCCGGGGTGTCGATGATGTTGATGCGCGTATCGCGCCAGAAACAGGTGGTGGCAGCCGAGGTGATCGTGATGCCTCTCTCCTGCTCCTCTTCCATCCAGTCCATCGTCGCGGTACCCTCATGCGTTTCGCCGAGCTTGTAGTTCACGCCGGTGTAGAACAGGATACGCTCCGTCGTCGTGGTCTTGCCGGCGTCGATGTGGGCCATGATGCCGATATTTCTGGTTTTTTCAAGTGAATACTGTCTGGGCATGAATGACGTCTCCTGTGGAGATTACCATCTGAAGTGTGCGAAAGCCTTGTTGGCTTCTGCGTTCTTGTGCATATCCTCGCGCTTCTTGACAGAGGCGCCGGTGTTGTTGCACGCGTCCATGATCTCGCCTGCGAGGCGTTCTTTCATGGTCTTCTCGCCGCGCTTGCGGGAGTAGTCGACCAGCCAGCGGAGAGCCAGAGTCTGGCGGCGGGCGGGTCTGACTTCGATCGGCACCTGATAGGTAGCGCCGCCGACACGGCGGGCCTTGACCTCAAGTGCGGGCATGATGTTGTTCATCGCTTCGTTGAAAGCATCCAGGGGCTCCTTGCCGGTCTTTTCCTTGATGATCTCGAAAGCGTCGTAAACGACCTTCTGAGCAACACCTTTTTTGCCGTCGAGCATAACGCCGTTGATGAGCTTGGTCACCAGAACGCTGTTATACATCGGATCGGGCAGAATTTCTCTTTTGGGAACATTCCCTCTTCTGGGCACGTTGCTTCCCTCCTTCATTAAAAAATGGAATCACAGGTACTCGAATGCAGTTCTTTGCACCCGTTTGCGCCCCGAGGTTCATCCCTTTATATGGATAAACGACAGGGCAGTTTGCTGCCTATCGAAAGCTTACTTCTTCTTTGCAGCCTTGGGTCTCTTCGCGCCGTACTTGGAACGCGCCTGCATACGACCGGAGACGCCCTGGGAGTCGAGCGTGCCGCGAATGATGTGGTAACGCACACCAGGAAGGTCCTTGACACGACCGCCGCGGATCATAACCACAGAGTGCTCCTGCAGGTTGTGGCCGATACCGGGGATGTACGCGGTGACCTCGTAACCATTGGTCAGGCGGACACGGGCGATTTTACGCAGAGCAGAGTTCGGCTTCTTGGGCGTAGAGGTACGGACCGCGGTGCAGACGCCTCTCTTCTGAGGGGAGCTGAGGTTGGTCTCCTTGTTCTTCAGGGTGTTCATACCCTTCTGCATGGCCGGAGAAGTGGATTTGTACGTGACCTGCTCTCTGCCTTTTCTCACCAGTTGGTTAAAAGTAGGCATTGTTTTCCTCCTTTCCTGAAAAAATTTAATGCCGAAAACCCTTGCCATACAAGGTGTTTTCCGCTTGTCGGGCGACGTTTCTGCGCCATGGGCGCAGTTCTACCCGCACATTTCGAGATTTTAGCATATTTCACAATTTTAGTCAAGAATTTTTGTCAACTAAAATGAAAAAACTTTTTACGCCGCAAGGCCGGATCCTGCACCACCCAGCACCGGGAAAAGCCAAAAACCGGAGGGCTTTCGCCTTCCGGTTTTCGGATCGCTGTTTGAGATTAAAGCGCGTTGCTTTTGCTCACAAGAGCGGAGAGATCAACATATTCCTCAGGGGCGGCGGCGACGGTCTCGTCGGTCTCCTCCTCGAACTCACGGTAGACATTCAGACCGGTACCGGCGGGAATGAGCTTACCGATGATGACGTTCTCCTTCAGACCGGCCAGACGGTCGATCTTGCCCTTGATCGCGGCGTCGGTCAGGACCTTGGTGGTCTCCTGGAAGGACGCGGCGGACATCCAGCTGTCGGTGGCAAGAGAGGCCTTGGTGATACCCATGAGCAGCTGCGTGCAGGTGGCAAGGGACAGGCCCTCCTCGCCCGCGTCGATGCGCTTCTGGATCTCACGGTTGGCGTCCTTGAACACAGAGATATCGACCGTCGCGCCGGAGAGCAGATCGGTGCTGCCGGCCTCCTCGACCTTCACCTTGCGCATCATCTGGCGCACAATGACCTCGATGTGCTTGTCGTTGATATCAACGCCCTGCTGACGGTAGACCTTCTGGACCTCGTTGGTGATATAGCTGCGCACGCCCTGACGGCCGAACTCGTCGTCGTCGACGCCGCGGATGCGGAGCACCTCGTGCGGGTTGAGCGCGCCGGAGGTCAGCTCCTGGCCGCGATCGACGTGGTCGCCGTTATGGACCAGGATGCCCGCGGAGTGCGGCACGGTGTAAACAGCCGTGGCGCCCTCGGCTTCGTTCGTGATCGTAAGGGTATACATGATGCCCTTCTTTGCCTCTTCGATCGTGACCGTGCCCGAGATCTCGGCGAGGATCGCCATCTTCTTGGGCTTGCGGGCTTCAAAGAGTTCTTCGACACGGGGAAGACCCTGGGTGATATCGTCGCCGGCTACGCCGCCGGTGTGGAAGGTACGCATCGTCAGCTGCGTACCGGGCTCGCCGATGGACTGGGCCGCGATAACGCCGACAGCCTCGCCCATGTTGACCGGGCGGCCAAC
>Ga0256405_10011506_pt1 | contig 11267 bp, 11 predicted proteins | sample RumenRJG_02DNA_FD_189096 | JGI IMG/M metagenome (GOLD analysis project Ga0256405, IMG submission 189096) | Bovine rumen microbial communities from Lethbridge, Alberta, Canada - RJG_02 | ecosystem: Host-associated > Mammals > Digestive system > Stomach > Rumen | place: Canada: Alberta...
CTGGCGGTCCGGGGACGCTGGAAGAACTTGCGGAAGCAGTATCTGCGAAGAAACTTGGCACTTTCAAAGGTGATGTGCTCATCTATAACCCTGATGGTTTTTATAATTCGCTGCGCAGGCAGTACCAGCACATGGCCCGGGAAGGTTTCCTCCCTGTGGAGAGCATGGAAATGATTCGCTTCTGTGACTCGCTGGACGAGCTTTTGAAACTGTTGAATAAAATGTAGCTGAATATAGCTGGATGTAGTTCTATGTTAAAAGTGTAGCTGAATGTAGTTGGATATAACAAACGGGATGATCAGCGGTGCCTGATTCAAAGTACATTTCCTGGCAATCTGGTGAGGGATCGGATTTTTCTGATTCTTGGTGAGCGCAGCACTCCGACCGGGGATGTTACGCTGAAGTGTAAAATCGCAAGCAAACGGAAGAAAAACCGCCTCGGATCCATTTTGAAATGTTAAAATATTAGCATTCGAAGAAACTGCGGAACCGGTATCTGAAGATGCCGGAGAATGGCGCTGCTGAAGCAGGGCTCGGGCTGCAGACAGGATGAAACAATCAGGGAGAAACAGAAACGGCTGAAGCCGTGGATTTGTATATCACGAAGGTATGCACAGCGAATGGGCATGCTTTTTTGTAGATTGGAAAGGGGAAACGATCATGCATATTCCAGAAAATTATCTGAGTCCGTCAACGTGCGCCGTGATGACTGCGGCGATGATTCCGGTATGGGCTCATTCCATCCGCAAAGTAAAAAATGAGCTTCCGAAAGAGAAAATATCCATGATTGGCGTCGGCGCCGCTTTTTCCTTCGTTGCGATGATGTTTAATGTTCCGCTTCCCGGCGGAACGACGGGTCATGCGGTTGGAGGTACACTGATTGCTATTCTGCTGGGACCGGAAGCGGCGTGTATCGCTGTTTCTGTAGCACTGTTACTGCAGGCACTGCTCTTTGGGGATGGTGGAATTCTGTCCTTTGGGGCAAACTGCTTCAATATGGCATTTGTACTGCCATTCCTTGGCTATGCCATTTACAAAGCACTGACCAAAGATGAAGTCAGTACGAAGCGAAGATTACTTGCGGCCGGGCTCGGGTCGTTTGCCGGAATTAATGCGGCAGCCTTCTGTGCCGCCGTTGAGTTTGGCATTCAGCCGGCATTATTCCATGATGCGGCTGGTCAGGCACTGTACTGCCCCTATGGGCTTTCGATTTCGATTCCGGCCATGATGATCGGTCATCTGACAATTTTCGGCCTAGCCGAAGTCATCTTTACGGCTGGTGTACTTGCCTTCATCCTGCGGACGTCACCTTCCATGGTCCTGAATACTTCCAAAGACACAGGTGAAAGGAAGCCGCTGTACCTTCTATTGACGACCCTGGTTATTCTGGTGCCGCTGGGATTACTCGCTGATGGCACTGCCTGGGGCGAATGGGGTGCGGATGAAATCGCCATGGATGCCAGCGCCGGAAGCGCTCTGGGCTATACACCTGCAGGAATGACGAGCGGATTTGAATTAAGTACACTCTTCCCTGATTATACGGTGAGCGGAATGCCGGATGTTCTTGGCTATATTGTCAGCGCCGTGATTGGTGTTTCCCTGTTAATCATTGTGTTCCGCCTGATGGGTGGCGCTAAGAAAGGACCAGTCTACTCCAGATGAGCAGCTTACTTCCGTCATGGATGGAAGAGGAACCATGTCCTGTCCCTGTAAAGGGACAGGATGGTTTTATTACGCGTTCGCTTCTTGCGTTTGTCCGGCTGTTTGAACGGATCGATTTAAATAAACGTGCTGATTCGGAAAAGGCCCATGCCGGCGTCAAACTGCTGGCGGCATTTTCGATGATACTCATGATGGCACTGTCGCCGGCGTTTGGATTTACTTTGTGCATAGCGGCAGTGTTTCTTTTGTTTCTGAGCATGCAGCGGCTGGAAGTGCTGCAGGAAGTGATGCGCAGCGCTGCCGGAGCGGCTATGCTGTCATTTCTGATTCTGGTTCCGGCTTATTTCCTTTCCGGATCCATGACGTTTATCACCATATCGGTGAAAGTGTTTCTGTCCGTGGCGATGTTAACGTATGTGTCCGTGACTTCCCCATGGAACCGGCTGACCGCTTCTTTGAACCGCATCCATATTCCTTCGATTGTTGTCTTTATTCTGGATCTGACACTGCGCTATATAGCAATTCTTGGCCGCAAAGCTGAAGAAATGTTAACGGCACTGCGCCTTCGCAGCATCGGTAAAAGCGAAGATCACCGGCGCAGCTTTTCCGGGATTGCCGGAACCCTGTTTCTGAAGGCGGCGGAATATGGTCATCAAACGGCAGATGCGATGGAATGCCGGCTGTATGATGGAACCATACATACGGAACAAAGAAGCCGCGGGAACGCATGGGATATCGCACTTCTCGCGGTGCTTGGTGCATTTGTGCTTCTGTTTCTATATTCAATGAGGTAAGGATGAGCGAAGAACTAATACAGCTTGAACACGTTTCCTACAGCTATGGCGATGTGCCGGCTCTGTGCGATGTTTCCTTTTCGATTCAAAAGGGCGAATGTATCGGCATCGCCGGTGACAATGGCAGTGGAAAAACAACGTTATTGAAACTGCTGAACGGTCTGCTATTCCCTCAGCAGGGCAGCTGGTATTTTCAGGGCAAAGAAATCAATGCCGCCGCAATGAAAAATCCACAGACATCAAAAACGCTTCATTCGGCCATCGGCTATGTCTTCCAGAATCCGGAGGTGCAGCTGTTCTGTGCCAGCGTCAGGGAGGAAATATCCTTTGGACCGCGACAGCTGGGACTTTCTGCGATGGAAGTGAATCAGCGCACGGACGATGTCATGGCGATGCTGAATCTTCAGGATCTTGCTGACCGTGCACCCTATCATCTCAGCGGCGGAGAACAGAAGAAGACTGCACTTGCCAGTATTCTGGCAATGAATCCAATCGTTCTGATTCTGGATGAGCCGCTGAATGGACTGGACCGCAGGTCGCGGCAATGGATGCTGTCATTTTTAAAGCAATGGAAACAGGCCGGCAGAACGCTGCTGTTATCAAGCCACGATGAGACGCTCTTGCGCAGTATTCCGGACCGGATTTTGGAACTGAATGAGAAACATACCATCATTTTTGATGGCCTTAAGGAGAACTGGAATGGATCAGAAGGAACTGCGTCAGCTGCTGCAGCAGTATAAACAGGGGCAGCTGAAGGAAGAGGATGTTCTGCTGAAGCTCAAGGAAGCGCCCTATAAAGATCTTGGCTTTGCCAGGCTGGATACGCATCGCGCACTTCGTCAGGGGCTGGCGGAAGTGATCTATGGCGCTGGTAAAACGGCACTGCAGATTGAAACGATTGCGCTTGCCGCATGGAACAGCGGTCAGAAGACAATTCTTGTAACCCGCATGAACAAAGAAAAGGAACAGGAGATCGAATCCCATCAGCCCCCGTTTGCGATTCATTACAGCGAAGCGGCACAGGCAGCTGTTTTTGGGGAAGTTCCTGTACCGGATGGCCTGGGGACGATTGTCGTTGCGACGGGAGGAACCAGCGATCAAAACGTGGCCGAAGAGGCCGTACTAACAGCGCAGGCCTTTGGCAATGAAACAATCCGCCTGTACGACGTCGGTGTTGCCGGTCTGCATCGTCTGTTAAGCAGCCTCGATGTACTGATGTCCGCCAATGTGGTCATTGCGATTGCCGGCATGGAAGGAGCCTTGGCAAGTGTGGTGGGCGGCCTGGTGGACTGCCCCGTCATTGCGGTCCCAACCAGCGTTGGTTATGGCGCTTCCTTTCATGGCGTTTCGGCACTGCTATCCATGTTGAATTCATGCGCCAGCGGCGTCAGTGTCGTGAATATTGACAATGGGTTCGGCGCTGCTTATCAGGCAAGCATGATCAATCATCCCAAATATGACGGGGAGAACAGAAAATGAAGATACTGTATCTGGAATGCAATATGGGCGCTGCTGGTGATATGCTTGCAGGTGCGCTGCTGGACCTTTTGGACGAAACAAAGCAGAACGAAGTGATCGACAAGCTCAATCACCTTGGCCTGGAAGGCGTGCATGTAACACTGGAAAACAGCACCAAATGCGGAATAGCCGGAAAGCATTTCCGCGTCATCGTCAACAAGGAAGAGGAAAAGAGCCTCGATGAATCATGTGATCATTCTGCGCATCCGCTGGAAGCGGAACATCATCACCATCATCACGCTTCCATGGCATCCATTCAGCAAACGATCGAATCCTTCCCGCTTCCACAGGAAATTACAGACAAGATTCTGAATGTTTATCGAGAGATCGCTGAAGCGGAAAGCCATGCCCATCAGATGCCGGTCAGTGAGGTTCACTTTCATGAAGTCGGCATGAAAGATGCGATCATGGATATCACTGCGGTCTGTGTTCTGATGGATACGATTGGTGCGCAGCAGGTTGTCGTTTCACCGGTCAATACGGGATATGGTGAGGTTCGCTGTATGCATGGCCTCGTTCCGGTACCGGCGCCGGCAACGGAATATCTCCTGCGTGGAATTCCTTCCTATGCCAAGGAACGTTTCCGTGGCGAACTGTGTACGCCAACCGGAGCTGCACTTCTTAAAACGTTTGGCACCGGTTTTGGGGTGCGGCCAGTCATGACGGTGGAACGTACCGGTTATGGTATGGGCGAAAAAGACTTTGAAGCGTCCAATTGTGTTCGGGCCTTCGTGGGTGAAACCGTAGAAAAAGACACACCGGAAGAGATTGAGCGACTGGAAACGAATCTGGATGATATGACTGGAGAGGAAATCGGCTTTGCGGTTGAACGGCTGTTTGAAGCCGGTGCGAAGGATGTCTTTACATCTTCGATTCAGATGAAGAAGAACCGGCCGGCAGTGTTGTTAACAGTGCTGTGTGAACCACAGGATCAGGAGGCCATGCTGAGATGCTTGTTCCGCTATACGACAACGCTGGGTGTGCGCTATCAGAGGATGAACCGGGCGGTATTGAAACGTGAAATGGAAACAGTTGCGGTGAGGGATGGAACGGTGCGTGTAAAAAAGGCGACCGGTTATGGTATGAACCGCAGTAAGGCGGAATATGATGACCTCGCCGCCATCGCCAAAAAGACCGGTCAGACGCTTTGGGAAGTCAAGAAAGAGATGGATCGTAAGTGAAAACCTTAGAAGAAAAAAGAGAAGATCTGCATCGTATTCTGCGGGAAGCGGGCAGTGCGGCGATTGCCTTTTCCGGCGGCGTAGATTCGACGTATCTGCTGAAGGAGGCACATGCGGTCCTTGGGGATCAGGTGATTGCCTATACTGCCGGATCGGTGTTTTTCCCTTCGTGGGAAAACAGGGAGGCGGCTGCTTTCTGCAAAGAGGAAGGGATTGTTCAGAAGAAACTGACATTTGATGTTCTTGGTCAGCCCGGGGTTGCGCAGAATCCTTCGAACCGCTGTTATCTTTGCAAGCATGCGCTGTTTACGGAATTAAAAAAGCAGGCGGAAGCGGATGGGCTTGCCTGCGTTATGGAAGGCACGAACCTGGATGATCTGGGCGACTATCGGCCAGGACTTGTCGCATTGAAGGAGCTTGGCATTCGCAGTCCGCTAAAAGAAGCAGGGATGACGAAGCAGGATATCCGTGATCTTTCGAAGCAGCTGAATCTTCCTACCTGGGATAAGCCTTCTTTTGCCTGCCTGGCTTCGCGTATTTCGTATGGCGAAGAAATCACGGAAGAGAAGCTGAAACGGGTTGAGGCGGCGGAGACGTTTCTGCTGAAGCATGGCTTCCGTCAGGTGCGGGTGCGTGTTCATGGTTCACTTGCCCGTATCGAAGTGCTTCCTAAGGATCTGTCACGTTTTGAAGATGAAACGCTGCGCCGGCAGGTTGTTGAGACGCTGAAGGCGGCGGGCTTTGTTTATGTGACGCTGGATCTGGAAGGCTTTCATTCCGGCAGTATGAACCGGATGCTGGAACAGAAGAAGTAAATATCAGACACCGTAAAGCTCAATAAATTTTTCAAAACGCGGCAGGGTAATTGTTAATTCGCCCCGGTGGCTGCCATCGGCGATGCCCTGTCGTATCAGCCGCATTCGATACACATTCAACATCTGGGGAGAAATACCAAGGCTTTCCCGGATGTCTTTTATTGCTGTCTTTCCTGAGGCGATGACGCGGATAACGGTACGGTCCATTTCTGAAAGCTCTGACCAGATTTTTTCATAGGCATATTCAGCGAGATATTGATCGTATTCGTCCAGAAGCTTCTGGTAGTTTTCTTTTTGCTGATAACAGAGGTATCCAAGGATCTGAAAAGCAAACGGGTATCCTTTTGTTTCTTTGGCCATGGCGACGGCTTCTTCGATGGGGATCTGAAGAACGGAAGAGTATCTGTTTGCGATTGCCCCCAGGCTGAGAGGCTCCAGAAGTATTTTCGGCGCCCGATAGAGAAAGGTAAGTGTCTTTTTGTTCTGAAGATTCATGATGTTCTCATACAGGCCGGCCATTACAAGATAGACGGGCATATTTTCGCGGACCAGAATTTGAAAGATTGAGCAGAAGTTTTGGACGAACGGGTTGCTTATGATTTCATCGATGAGAAAAATAATTTTTTTCCCTTTCTTTTTCAGCTCCAGGATCATTTGTTTCAACAGTACTCCGTTGTCTGTTAGTGCTTCATTGGATCGGTTGGAAATGCTGACGCCTGCAACCGTAACGCCAAAATTCAGATGAATGCGCCGCAATTCCGGCTGGCTTTGCAATTCGGCAACGGATGCGGACAGAATGTCCATATCAGAGGCAAGGTTCAGGACGATCCAGTTCCTGTCTGCCGCGTAATGCTGCGAAAGCTCGGAAAGAAGCACTGTTTTCCCGGAGCCGCGGATCCCGGCAACCATGAATGTCTGTGCCGATGGATTCTGCATTGCAAATGTATGAATGATGGTATTTTCCTGCTCAGTACGATCAATGTACTCCTGTGGTTTCTTTCCGAATCCAAGAACAAAAGGATTTTCTATTGCTTTGGTCATGGCATAATTGTATTTAATTTTATTTAAAATATCAATTCTTATTTAATGTTATTTAAATCTATTTAAATTGATTATCCGACTATTTTCAGGAGAATTCTCAATATGAATGCTGATCAGGGCTGGTGTTCATCATCCTCAAAGTTCAGAGTGATCTTCTTACCGTTTTCACCAAGCTCGGTGTTTGGAAAGACTGCTCTGGCGGTATCGATTCCTTCTTCCGGATGAGTTTCTGCCGGACTGAAGTGGGTGAGCCAGAGTTTTTTGACTTCGGCTTCTTTTGCCAGCTGCGCCGCCTGAGTGAAAACCATATGCTTTTTCACTTCGGCAGCTTCTGCACGGGCGGGATCCGCATACATTCCTTCGCATATGAAAAGATCCGAATCCTTTGCGGCTGGCACAATGGAGTCACAGACCGTTGTATCGGTGCAGTAGGTGACTTTGATTCCCTTTCTTGGCTTTCCCATTACCTGATCCGGGGTGAAGGCGGCGGTGTCTGTGGTTACGGTGTTTCCCTTTTGAAGCAGATTCCACAGTTTTTTGGGAATGTTCAGGGCAGCGGCTTTGACGGGATCAAAGCGGCCGGCACGATCCAGCACCAGAGAATAACCGTAACAGGTAACGCTGTGGTGGACTTCGAAGGCATGAATGTGCAGCGGCGAATCTTTTTCAAAGTCGAACGACGCATGGGCACCGCACAATTCAATGCCGTTGAGCTGAAACGGAAAGCCGGCAGTAACGCAGAGGCTGCTTACAACCTGCTGCAGACCTTTGGGGCCGGCAATGGTAACGGGTGCGGTGCGTCCGGACATGCCCATGGACATCAAAAGGCCGGGCAGACCAAGAATGTGGTCCCCGTGAAAGTGCGTGAGCAGAATCAGATCGATGCTGTGGGGGGAGATGCCGGCCGAGGCCATGGCAATCTGCGTGCCTTCGCCGCAGTCAATTAAAATACCGTGACCGTTGTATTGAATATACAGGGATGTCAGCCAGCGGCCGGGTATGGGGCGGGTTCCGCCGCAGCCAAGCAGACATAAATCAAGCATGAAATTCCTCTTTCTTTCCCAAGTATACCGCAGGAAAAAAGGCGCGAATGGTTCAGCGCCTCTCGATCAGTGTTCGAATATCCTTTTCGTACTGCGGCCCAAGCTTCTGCATCAGATATTCCATGATGCGTTCCTCGCTTTTTTCCGGTTTGCGTTTATAGGCGCTGCGGACGAAGCTGCGGGGGAATACCTGTTCCATCAGGGCGTAGAGGGCGATGCCCCAGCCATAGGGGACGCCGGCCTTTGTTGTTTCATAGGTAAAACCGGCGGTAGTGACGTAGGCAAGCATCTGAAGCTTCGTGATGTGTTTGTCGAACCTGGCGCCGCCCTGTTTCGAGTTGAGACCGGTCAGGGCCCTCAGTTCCTTCGACTTGATCGCATTGGTTCTGGTTAGCGTGCTGATCAGAATGTTTTCCTGGGTGTCGGCGATGCCTTCGTCGACGCGGCTGTCATAGTCGTAGCCGTCGCGGCGGTAGTTGGCAAAGTCGGGGATCCATTCCTTTGAGATGAAGCCGGCACGGTTGTTGAAGAATTTGCCATAGGCAATGGTCGCATCGGCCGTCACGGGTCCCTTCCATTCCCATGGTCCGTCCCTGTCGGCCGCAAACCACAGTTCAGGCGGCGTATGATCTTCGATCGACCAGCCGCTAATGGCATTGGCGAAAAAAGGGAGGAAGCCGTAATCGTGGATGAGCTCTTCCATGTCCGAGGCGGAATGGATCATCTTCATAGTGCGGCATCCAGTACCTTTTTGACGTTCTCCTTGATTGTCTTATAGGAGTCTGAAGGCGTGCATTCGTAGATCTTTTTGTCGTCGACGAAAAAAGTCGGGACGTGGTAGTAGTCATACTGGTCCGCAATTTCCGGGTGCACCGTTTCATCGATGCGCTGAATCAGCAGCTTCGAATAAGGTGGATACTCTGTCTTGAGTTCGGTGATCGCTTTGCGGGCAGACAGGCAGTAGGGGCAGTCTTCGATATAGAACAGAACTATTTTTTTCATGTCTTCAGAATAGCGCATTCTTGCGGACTCTTGGATGAAAGAAAAACGAAATCAGGCGGAATGTACTTCGTTGACGCGCATGATGGCACGGATCGCTTCGTAGAGGTCGGGCTTCAGTTTGTCGACGGGCTTGGGCTTCTGATACAGGATGGCGCTGTAGCAGGTTCCGTTGACCAGTTCAATGATCATATAGATGAGCAGGAAGGGGTCCTTGTATTTAACGGGGGAGCGGTTGAAGGCATCCTGAAAGATGCGGTTGAAATCGACGGAGGCTGTGTCGGCAGTCGTGCTCATGAAGGTCTGGAAGACGCCCCAGGAAAGGTTCTTTGAGATGAAGCGGGTCGTGAGGCGGTCGTTCTTCAGCTGGTCGATGATGTTATCGGCAATGAAGAGAACCTGATCTTCAAGTGTGTCGAGACTGGTCTGGTCCAGGGCTGTCTTGGCTTTGGTGAAGACTTCGGACGAGATGCGCACGACGAGGCGGTCATGGATATCCCCTTTGTCTTTGAAGTAGGAATAGAAGGTGCCTTTTCCGACGCCTGCCTTTTCGGCTATTTCGGCGATGGAGGTGTTGGCTATTCCCTTTGTTGTGAACAGATCGAAGGCACCGTGCATGAGGGCGTCTTTTTTCTGTCGCTTGTTTTCTTCTGCTTTGCCCATAAACAACACTTTGTTCCTTTTGTATACTGTAGCCCACTGTAAGCGCTTTTTGTCTAGAAAAAATAATTGACCATCAGTCGAAAAACATATAAATATATACACGTATGAAAAATGACTAGTGGTCAATTTTCATTGGAGGGAGTTTGATGTCGAAAAAATTTGGCAAATGGGTAGTGAAGCTGCACATTCCGATTCTGATAGCGTCTCTGCTGCTGTTGATACCGGCAACGATCGGCTATGCGCATACGAAGGTCAACTACGATATGCTCACGTATCTGCCGAAGGATATTGAGACGATGCAGGGGCAGGATATTCTGAAGGATGAGTTTGGAACGGGTGCCTTCTCCATGTATATCGTGCAGGGGATGGACGCGAAGGATGTCGTTAAGCTGAAAGATAAGATCGCGGACGTGGATCATGTGAAGTCGGTCATCTGGTGGGATGATGTGTCGAGCATCAATATTCCAATGGAGCTGCTGCCGGATCAGGTGTACAAGGCATTCAACAGCGGCGACAGTACGGTGCTGCTGATTCTGTTTGATGAAGGAACCTCTGAAGATGGTACGGTGGCAGCGGTACGCAGGATCCGGACCATTGGCAGTGAGCAGTGCTATCTTTCGGGAATGAGTGCGGTGCTTGTAGATACAGAGGATCTTTCGAACCGTGAGGCGCCGATCTATGTGGCGATGGCGGTGCTGCTGTCGGCGATAGCCTTGAGTTTGTCGATGGATTCGTGGCTGGTGCCGTTTATCTTTCTGGCTTCGATTGGCATTCCAATTATGTACAACCTGGGTACGAATCTGTTTCTGGGAAAAATCTCTTATATTACCAAGGCTTTGGCAGCGGTGCTTCAGCTGGGTGTGACGATGGATTACAGTATCTTCCTGTGGCATAGCTATGAGGATCATCTTACGCTCCATGAGGAACGTAATGAGGCAATGGCGAATGCGATCAGTGAGACGCTGTCTTCGATCATTGGCTCTTCGGTGACGACGATTGCGGGTTTTATTGCCCTTTGCTTTATGAGCTTTACGCTGGGGATGGATCTTGGCATTGTCATGAGTAAGGGTGTGTTATTTGGGGTCCTTGCCTGTGTGACGGTGCTGCCGTCGATGATTCTGGTGTTTGATAAGCCTTTGCGGAAGACGCATCATAAGGCGATTCTTCCGGACTTCAACGGAATCGGTCATCATGTGACGAAGAATGCGTACAAGTATCTGGTGGTGGCTGTGTGCCTTCTGATTCCGGGTCTTTATGGATATACGCATATTCCGCAGTACTACGATCTTGGGGCGACGCTGCCGAAGGATCTGCCGGGTGTTGTAGCTAATACGAAGCTGAAGGATGAGTTCGATATGAATTCGACGCACATCCTGATGGTGAACGCTGATCTTTCCGAGGCGAAGGTTCAGGAAATGGCGCGTGAGATGGAGGATGTGGACGGTGTGAAGTGGGTCCTTGGTCTGGATACGATCAAGGGCGGCATGGTTCCGGATGATCTTCTTCCTACGAAACTAACGAAGAATCTGAAGAATGATAATTGGCAGCTGA
>Ga0256405_10011507_pt1 | contig 11265 bp, 5 predicted proteins | sample RumenRJG_02DNA_FD_189096 | JGI IMG/M metagenome (GOLD analysis project Ga0256405, IMG submission 189096) | Bovine rumen microbial communities from Lethbridge, Alberta, Canada - RJG_02 | ecosystem: Host-associated > Mammals > Digestive system > Stomach > Rumen | place: Canada: Alberta | collected...
GCCCTGGGCCTCTTTGCCATGAGTTCCTACTATATGCAGCAGGAGATTCGCAGCGTGTCGGTGAAAAAAGTCTTTGGGGCCGATTATTCCGGCGTGCTGAAAGAACTGGTGCTGTCATTCATGAAGATGGTGGGCATCGCGTTTGTCATCGGTGTTCCCATTGCCTGGTTCATCATGAGCCGCTGGCTCTCCGGGTACGGACACCGCATTGACCTCCATTGGTGGATATTCGTCCTCGCCGGACTGGCGGTTGCCTTTATCGCCGCGATCAGTGTACTCTACCAGAGCATCAAGACGGCAAGGACAAATCCGGCCGAGGCATTGAAGAAAGAATAGAATAAATAATTAAATAACAACTCATTATGATTAAAGTATCCAACCTTTCCAAAGTCTTCCGGACGGAAGAGATCGAGACCACTGCTCTCAATGGTGTATCCTTCGAAATCAAGGATGGCGAGTTCGTCGCCATCATGGGGCCTTCGGGCTGCGGTAAGTCAACCCTTTTGAACATTCTGGGCCTGCTAGACAATCCCACCAGCGGTTCCTATGAACTCCTCGGCACCGAGGTCGGCGGCCTGAAGGAGAAGGAGCGCACCAAGTTCCGCAAGGGCAACATCGGCTTTGTGTTCCAGAGCTTCAACCTGATTGATGAACTCAATGTCTATGAGAACATCGAGTTACCGTTACGCTATCTGAATATCAGTGCCAGCGAGCGTAAGGCCAAAGTGACGGAAATCATGAAGCGCATGGCCATCAGCCACCGTGCCAACCATTTCCCGCAGCAGCTCTCAGGCGGTCAGCAGCAGCGCGTCGCGATCGCACGTGCCGTAGTGGCCGGTCCGAAGCTGATCCTCGCGGATGAGCCTACCGGTAACCTCGACTCCAAGAATGGCAAGGAAGTGATGGATCTCCTGAAGGAACTGAATGCTGAGGGTACGACTATCGTGATGGTGACCCACTCCCAGAAGGATGCGGCACAGGCCCAGAGGACAATTGACCTGTTTGACGGTCAGATTGTCTCAGACGTAAAGAATGAGCTTTAAGCTAATGAAGAAAAACTCAGATATTCTAATCAAGGTACTCTCCCTGGGCATCGGGTTGGCCGTGGGCATCGTGCTCATTGCCAAGGTGTTCTTTGAACTGAGTTATGACAGCTTCTACAAGGACATCGACCGGGTGTATTGTATTCGCACCTGGTACTCACAACACGGGGACGAACACGATTACGGGCAGGTGAGCGGTGCCGTATCCGTGGGCTTCATGGAGGAGGTTCCCGGTGTTGAGGTGGGTACGCGCACGACCTATGTGTTCAACGGCGATACTTACCTTGATGCTGACGGCAACAAACTCAAAGGCACTCTCGTCTGCGCCGACACCTGTTTCTTCAAAGTCTTCGACCGGCCGATCCTCGCCGGTGACCCGGTGAAGGTGTTGGGGAAATGGGGAAGCGTGATGGTGAGCCGGAGCTTTGCCGAGAAGATGGGCGGCGTGCAGGAATGCATCGGGAAGCAGATTGCGAATGCCGATATGGATGGCCTGAAAATGACCATCGAGGGCGTGTTCGAAGACTTCCCCAAGAACGGCAGTCTGGACTACGATATCCTGCTTTCGATGGACACCTACGGCAAGCAGAGCACGGACAACTGGCTGGGCAATGACCGCTATAAGGGCTATGTGAAGCTGGCTCCCGGAGTGGATCCGAATACGCTCACTGATGCCATCCGCAAGATGCAGGAGGCGCACCAACCGCTGGAGCAGATTGAGGCCCAGGGCATCAGCCTGCGGTATTTCCTCAGTCCGTTCAGCACCATGCATACTTCCTCTCCGGAGGTAAAGACGCAGGTGATTCTGCTGTCGATTGTAGCTGCGCTGCTGATTATCATCAGCTTGCTGAACTATATCCTCATCGTGATCTCCTCCATGGTGAAGCGTTCCAAGGAAGTGGGCGTCCGGAAGTGCTACGGCGCTGAGGGAAAGCATATTTACGGAATGCTGACGAAGGAAGCTCTGCTGCACATTGTTCTTTCGCTGGCCCTGGCCGCCGTTATCATCTTTGCCGACAGGGGCATTGTGGAGAACCTGCTGGGCGTGCCGTTCCAGACGCTGCTGGTACCGCAGAGTATCATGGCCATCGCGGCGGTACTGGTCTTCGTGCTGGTCATCTCCATTGTTGTTCCTGCAGAGTTGTATCAGCGGATTCCGGTGTATGCCGCGCTGAAGAATTATACGGAGAATTCCCGCCGTTGGAAACTCGGTCTGTTAGGCGTGCAGGTTCTTATCAATGTATTCCTGGTGGTAATGATGCTTATCATCGGCCGGCAGTACCAGAAGGTGTCCAATGCCGATACCGGTTATGACTACAAGAACCTGTACTACTTCGATCTGTTCGACGGTGACCGTCAGGCGCAGACCCGGGCCGTGGAAACGCTCCGGCGCCTTCCTGAAGTGAGCGGTGTTGCGGCGACATACAACCTGCCGTATCTGGGCTCCAATGGAGACAATGTCTCCCTGCCGGAGGATGACCGTGAACTGTTCAACATTGCCGACCAGTACGACTGCTCACCTGAATTTTATGACCTGATGGACATCCGGTTTGTTGAAGGCCGGGCTCCACGGGATTCCAGCGAAGTGGTTGTGGATGAGAAGTTTGTCCAAAAGATGGCCGAGTTCACAGACTGGAGCGACGGAGCCGTTGGCAAGCAGGTGTTCATTACCGGACACGGCAAGAATGGTATGATGGATAAGGGCTATTTCACTATTTCCGGCGTGTATAAGAGCTATCTCATCGGCAACCTGCAGGGTGTGGACGAACGTCCGAGTGCCCTGTTCTATGGCGAGATTGGCTCGATGTCGTCGTGGATGCCTCATATCTTGTTCAAGGCTCGGCCGGATGCGCTGGAGAAGGTGCACAGTGCTTTGTATGAAGCGCTGCCGGACAAAGGAATCAACATCGTATCTTACGCCGAGGAGATGCGTGCCGCATACGCCGACAGCAAGAAGATGCGGAATACGATGGCGCTGGGAGCCGTGTTCTCCCTGCTGATTGCGCTGCTGGGACTCATCGGTTTCATCAAGGACGAAAGTCTGCGGCGGTCTAAGGAAATGGCCGTCCGCAAAATCAACGGCGCCACCACTCGCGACATTCTGGGCGTATTCGCCACCGACATCATGAAACTGTCTGCCGTGATGGCCGTTATCGCCTGCGTGGCTGCCTTCTTTGTGGCCCACAAGTGGCTGGAGCAGTTTGCGGAGAAAGTGTCTCTGCATCCGCTGTACTTCATCGGCGGAGCGCTGCTGGTGCTCACCATCGTGCTGGGCGTGGTGGTCCTCAACTGCCTCCGCATCGCCCGGGCAAATCCCGTGGAATCGCTAAAGAATGAGTAGTATGAAGAGTTATCTGAAATTCCTATCCCGTAACAAGCTCTACACCGCCATCGAGGCGGTGGGGCTTGTCGTGAGCCTGGCTTTCGTGATCATCATTGCCTGCTACACGTGGCAGCAGTTCTCCACAGCTAGGGAAGCAATTGACCACCAGAGGATTTACGCCCTCAGCGGCGGTCAGGAATACCTGTCCGCATGGCCGGGAGAATTGTCGGTTGTAATGGACCGTGTCCCTGACGTGGAGGCCGGAGGTAGGGTCAGTGATTTCGGAACCTCAGCGATCTTCAACGGGCAGAGGGTGCAGGGCTCGGTCGATCTTTATGAGATAGATCCGGAGATATTCGAATTCATCCCGCAGACATTCATCTCCGGCTCCCCTGATGTCTTGAAAGACAGGAACCAGGTGATTCTCGGAGAATCTTTCGCGAACAAGATATCCCCAGACATGGATCCTGTCGGCAAAACGATCATCGTCAGGAATGACACCTGTGTGGTGGGGGGAATCATCAAGGAAAATGATCGTTCCATCCTTAAAGGGAGTGACATCTACCGCGCCTTCAAAGGACCTGACGAAGTTTCCACATCGGAATTCATCTCCCCTGTGAACCTAGTCTTGATCAAACTCAGGGAAGGAGCGGACCACAAAGAGACAAGGACGCTGATTGACACATTGATACGGCAGGAATTCGCCGATTTCTATAAGGTCAACAAGCCGGAGCGCCCGATGACCATGCCGTTCAGGGACGTTTACTTCTACAAGTCCGGAAGTGTCCTGAAACAAGGCAACAAGTCTCTCCTTTATGTGTTGATAGCGGTCGGAATCCTTTTGCTGGCTTCCGCTCTTTTCAACTACATCAACCTGAGCGTGGCGCTTGCGGGCAAGAGGGCGAAGGAGATGGCCATCCGCTCGACCCTTGGGGAATCCAAGGGCCGGATCCTATGGAGATATATCTCAGAATCAATTGTTTTCGTGGCCGCCTGCATGGCTCTGGCAATGCTTTTGGCCAAATCTCTTGAGCCTGTTTTCAACCGGTACATGGCGGGAGACATCGGGCTTGAGGTGGCATATTCACCGATGTACCTCGCCGCGTACATCCTGATCATCTGCCTTGTGGGAGTCATCTCCGGGCTTGTCCCAGCGGCCATGACTTTCCGTCACGACCCCGTCTCCATCATCAAGGGAGAGCAACGGCGCCAGACAAAGAGCCTATTCTCCAAGGTGTTCATCATCATCCAGAACGTGATCACCGTCGCTTTGATCGCGATGGCCCTTGTCATGGAACTACAGTATAACCACCTCGTGGACATGCCTCTGGGTGCGAATGTGGACAATTTGTATTATATCTCAAGCGGAAGCGTGGGAAGGGACGCGCTTGCCTCGAAGCCATACGTTGACAAGATAGGAGTATCTAGCGGCTTCCCGGGCAAAGGCAACATGTCGGTCAGCACGACGGTTGATGGCCAGAAATACAACATCCGCATCCTCGAATGCGACGAGACCGCTTTTGAAATGTTCGGATTCGAGCAGGTCAAGGACTTCGGCAGGTCCAGGAAGGGATCCCTATGGTTCACCGAATCGGCGGCGAGGGTTTATAACATCAATGAGGACAATCAAGCCGCACCAGATGTGTTCAGCATGATCTGGGGTCATCTGGAGACCGGGGGGATAATCAAGGACTTCGCGACCAGGAGCGCGTCGGAGATCTCCGGGAACGAAATCGGTATTGTCGCGATAAACGACTTGGAGGGCCAGTCAACTTGCGTTTTGAAGCTTAACAGGTTCGATCCGGAGGTTCGCGCTGAGTTAAAGGAAATCGGCCGCCAGGAGAGTCTCAGGTTAACCGGTGACGAGGAATATGGAGAAAAGTACTATGGGTACATCCCCGACCTTATCAAGAAAGGCATGGAGGAGACTCGGAACTACATCAGCCTCATTGAGTTATTCATGCTGCTGGCGACCATCATCTCCCTCCTCGGACTGGTCGCCATGAGCGCTTACTATGCTGGGATGCAGACCAAGGACATCGCCGTCCGTAAGGTCTTCGGCGGGTCGGTCAATTCCGAGACCCGGAGAGCTGTCACTGAATATATCATACTGGTCGGCATAGCCATCCTGATCGGAGTGCCGGTCGCTGTGTTCCTTGCGGAGCGCTACTTGAGGCAGTTCTGGTACAGGATAGAGGGCTACGGCTGGGTGTTCGTGATGGCCGCTGTAATCTCTTTGGTAATCTCCTCCCTCGCCGTCCTCTGGCAGACCCTCAAGGCCGCCCGCACCAACCCCGCCACGGAATTGAAAAAGGAATAGGATATGAGAAGCTACTTGAAGTTCTTAAGTCACAATAAATTATACACTGCCATCGAGGCGGTGGGTCTTATCGTTAGCCTGGCGTTCGTAATCCTTATCGGGAGTTATGTACGTCAACAGTGGAAAGTCGCCCATGGAGCTCCGGAATGGAAGCATTACTATGATGTTACAGCCTATTCGAATGGCCTGGATATGGCACAGTATGGGCTGGCCAGCCTCATCAAGGAGAATGTGCCTGGTGTGGACCGGGCAACCATGCTCGGCATGCAGGTGATTAAAGGCACTGTGAATGATACGCCGGTCGATGGTCTGGTATGGGTCGTAGAGCCGGATTATTTTGACATGTTCCCGGTGGAATGGGTTAGGGGTAGCGAGCATGACCTGCGGGGCGGTGGCATCGCCATCAGCGAAAGCAAAGCTCGTGAAATGGACGATGGGCGGGATATCATCGGCCGCACTTTGTATAGCCGGAATGACACGCTGACCATCTACGCTGTTTATCGGGACATGGGGATGCCACTCATCCAACCGGAAACAGGATTCCTCCAGGTTAAGGAATACAAAACCATGGTCATGCAAGCGCTTGTCCCCGGGACGGCGTGCCTGATATCCAGTTCGATGGATGAGGATGAACTGAAGCCCGTCTTGGAAGACTTGTTCACGGTGCACGACATCAGCAAATGGGCCCGGAAATCGGGACAGGAATTCAACGGAGAACTGGAGCGGCTGGACAGGATGTATTTCTCGGACCTCAACAGGTTAGGTATCAGTTGTTTCAAAAAAGGGAACCTGTCCCTGCTGAAGATCCTTTCTGCCGTTGTTCTGCTCCTGCTTCTTTCGGCTGTTTTCAACTACATCAATCTGAGCACTGCCCTGGCAGGACGCCGGGTCAAAGAGATGGGGACGCGCGCCATCCTAGGCGCCAGCCGGAAGGAGATTGCCTGGAGCCAACTGCGTGAGTCCCTGCTTTTCACGATCGTCTGCATGGTCTTTGCCATTCTGCTCGCCCATGCTTTCACACCCATCCTGACCCACTTTGTCGATGTCCGAAATAACAGGGGAATGGTATTATCGGAGCCATTTTCCTGGGAGTGGGATACAATGGCGGTATGTGCTGTTCTTCTCTTTACCGTACTGCTCGGATTGTTGGCCGGGTGGCTTCCAACGAGGATTGCCAGCTCCTACAACCTGGCCCAGGTAGTCAAGGGAGATTATCGGGTCCGGAACAAACGCGTTTTTTCAAAGATCTTTATTGTCTTCCAGGCTGCCCTGGCGGTGATGCTCATTTCTTTCGCCTTGGTTTTGGATGGTCAGTTCAGCCATATGATCCATCGGCCTTTGGGCGGAAATGTGAAGGACCTCTATTGCCAGGCCCCGGTATCTGACGCCCATGTGAATGCTGTCCTGGCCCTTCCGTTTGTGGCGGAACACGGGTGGTCAGTGGGTTGGCCGGGAGGGGCAGGGATGATGAGCAGTCGCCAGAAACCGGGCAGCGACGAGATGGAATACACCGGCTATATCCAGTGCGATACCGCAGCCTTCCGAATGTTTGATTTTGACATTGCCGAGGATTTCAATTCCCCAGGCAGGAGTGGCTATTGGCTGTCCGAGACGGCCAGTGTAGTTCCTATGGAAGATAACGCCTGGTTCAAGGGAGATGAAATGGCCGGCATTGTCAAGGATTTCGCCTTGACGGATGCGGCCCATATGAATCCGGGCGAAATAGGAATCGTGCTCGTCTCAAATTCTACTGCCAATAAGAATCTCATCGTGCGGATTACCGGAAACCACGCCGATGCGGAACGGAAACTATCGGAACTGTACAAGAAGTTCAGCATGGAGCGGAACGGAAATGAGGGTTACCCGCATTTGAACTATTTCATGGAGGACAAACTCCGGGAAGGGCTTCAGGAAGCGGAGAGATATTTGCGGATGATCGAACTGTTCATGATTCTGGCGGTGCTCGTCTCCCAGCTGGGGCTGCTGGCTATGTCAGCCTTCTTCGCCGGAGAAAAGACGCACGATGTGGCCGTTCGGAAGGTATTCGGTGGTACGGTCGAAGGTGAAGTGGCCCGTGGCGTGCGGGAGTACATGCTGCTTGTGTGCATCGCCTGCGTGCTTGCCGTGCCGGTGGCGGTATGGCTATCGGAGCGTTACCTTCAAGATTTCAACTATCGCATCAGTAACTACGGCTGGATCTTCGCCGTGGCGGTGATCATCTCTCTGGCCATTGCATTTGGAACCGTCCTCTGGCAGACATTGGAGGCGGCGAAGACGAATCCGGCTGTTGAACTGAAAAAAGAATAGATATGAAGAGTTACCTGAAGTTCCTTTCCCGCAATAAACTCTACACCGCCATTGAGGCGGTGGGACTGGCCGTGAGCCTGGCGTTTGTGATTCTGATTGGCAGCTATGTGGTGCAGCAGTATGAGGTGGCGCATGAGTCGCCGCAGTGGAAGCGCACCTTTGTTCTGGGAAGCGATGAGCACCTGGGGCTGACCTATTGGGACAAGGAGGAACTGGAGATGAACATCCCGGAGGTGGAGGCGGTGACGCACGTGGCTCTGATGTGGAGACCTCGCCTACAGATTGGGGATGAATATATCAGCGGCTCCGGGATGGAGGCCGATACTTCGTTCTTCAATGTTTTCCCGCAATATAGGATTGTCGAGGGCAATATCAAAGACTTTGTCGGCAAGAACGATGTGCTGGTAAGCGAATCACTGGCAAGAAGGATTGCCCCTGAGGGAGAAAGTGTTGTTGGACGAATCATCGAAGTCGGCGAATCCAAACGTACCGTCAAGGGCGTATTTGCCGCTTTTGACGGGACCTTCTTTGTCCCCATCGATGTTATTGCCCATATCTCGGACAGCTGGGCCGCCAGCCAGCCCAAATCATTCAATAGCATCGGAAATTATTCCACCTGGTACAGAGTACGGGAGGATGCCTCCCTTGCGGAGGTCGAGCGTAAGGTGAAAGAACTTCTGCATAAGAATTACGACGCAATCTGGAAGGCGGAGCGCGTGGATAAATGGCGTCCGTACCGGATGGACGAGGCTTTCTTCCATCCCGGGAACAACACCGGCACTACCCGCATCGGCAACCGTCAGATGCTCAGGCTGCTGACTGTGGTTGTACTGCTCCTCCTGCTGTCGGCCGTCTTCAACTACGTGAACCTGAGCCTGGCGCTTACGGGCAAGCGGTCCAAAGAAATGGCCACACGGCGCCTGCTGGGAGCCGACAAAAGCGAAATCCTGTGGAAATATATCGGCGAATCCGTGGCCTTCACGGGCGTCTGCTTCGCAGCGGCGCTGGCGCTCTCATACTTGCTTACTCCCATGATGAACAGCCTGGTAGTGACTCAGGATGCAGAACTGCTTGCTGCCGGATTCGACGATACGGCAGTCAGGATTTCATTTATGATGACACCAGAGTACATTGCTGCTTACCTTGCAGGAATCCTTCTTTTGGGAACCGCATGCGGACTGCTTCCAGCCCTTGTTGCATCCCGCTATGAGCCGATTGATGTGATCAAGGGCACGTTGCGCCGCCGCAGCAAAATGGTGCTGAGCAAGGTGTTTATCGTGGTTCAGAACGTGCTGGCCGTATTCCTGATTGCGATGGCACTGTTGATGGAAGCGCAGATGCGCCACATGCTTTCTAGACCCACCCATGCCGCCACGGACAACTTATATTACGTAGAGTATGCGGCGCGTGATTATGACATGGCAAAGCTGTTTCTTGATAAAGTCCGGGAACTCCCGTTCGTCACCCGGGTTGGCATGGGACGGGGACTGCCAGGCCATATCTTTATGGTTCAAGGAATCCAGGTGGATGAGGAGCACCACGTGGATATGCCGATGATTCTTTGCGATTCGACATATTTTCGCCTGCTGGGGCTGGAGATTCAGGAGGACTTCGGTCATCCGCTGGTGAATTCGCTCTGGATGAGCGAATCGGCTTTCCGTGGGTCCGGGGCATCGGATACGACAACGGTGTTTGTCCGAAGAATGAGTATAAACGGCGCTCGGCCGGAGTTCATCGGCGGCATCGTACACGATTTTCCCACAAGTGCGGCTTCCTCCGGGGAATCCAATCTCAACGGGGCCATAGTCGTGACCCGCAGCGAGGATCTCAGCTACGCCAACTGCCTGCTAATCGGGACCTCCGGAGAAGACAAATCCTATGACGAGGCCATCCGCAAAGCGTACAGGGAATACCGTCTGGAACAGTCCGGCGTGGAAGAGCCGGCTTGGACCTACGGCTTTGTCAGCGACCTCAACTACAAGCAGCTGGAACCGGAGCGCCGAACGCTGCGTCTGGTAGAACTCTTTGCGGTCCTGGCTGTTCTGATCTCCCTGCTGGGCCTGCTGGCCATGAGTACCTACTTTGCCGTTGAAAACACCAAACAGATTGCCGTGAGAAAGGTTTTTGGCTCTGATGTGACGCACGAGACCTGGAGGAACGTGAGGAGCTATATGATTCTTGTCGGTGTGGCCTGCCTTGTGGGCATTCCGCTGGCCGTCTGGGCTGCGCAGGTATACCTGCAGCGCTTTGCCTACCGTGTTGAAGGATATGGATGGGTGTTCGTGGTGGCCGCCCTGATTTCGCTGGCCATCGCCTTTGGTACCGTGCTATGGCAGACATTGAAGGCGGCAAAGACCAATCCGGCGGTGGAACTGAAAAAGGAGTAAAGAAACCATGATACTACGAAACTTAAAGAGCCTGATCCGGCGGTATCCGGTAGCGGTGGTCCTGAACTTCACGGGACTGGTGGCGGCGCTGCTTGCCTTCGCCCTGATATTCCTGCAGGCGGATTATGAGCTGTCTTTTGACAAATGCCATCCGACGGCCGACCGGGTTTTCCGAGCGGACAAGAAAGGCGATGAATCGCTGTTCAGGAATATCCTCCCGAGAGGCTTTGCCGATGATATCATCGGTTCATCGGCCCACATCGAGGCGGGATGTACGGTGATGCCTTTTATCGGGGAAATCTATTTTTCCGTGGCAGAGGACGGCAAGGCCCCTGCGGGCTACAAGCGGGATCTGATCTTCGTGTCGGAGCGTTTCATCGACGTCTTCGGAATCAAGATGATTGAGGGCGATTCCCACGCGCTGGAAGGTCCCAATTCCGTGATTATTTCCCGGTCGCTGGCGGAAAACCTGTTCCCGGGAGAGCAGGCGCTTGGCAAGCTGTTGAAGACGGACACCAAGTATATGGAGATTCCGCGCGAGATAACCGTGACCGGCGTGTATGAGGACTTTCCGACAAACACCCAGTTGGGGAATGACCTGTACCTGACCATAGGCGATGTCCAGAAAGGGCAATACGGTGGGGCCAACTTCGTCTGCTATCTGCTGCTGGACGACACCGACAATGCGCAGGCTGTCGCCGATGAGTTCAACGCCCATTTCGACTTTCCTCCACAGGGAGACTGGCTTACGCCCATCGAACTGGTGCCGCTGACCAGCATCTACTTCCGGAACGAAGGCAATGTGTATAAGAGCGGCAGCCGCTCGCAACTGCTTCTGCTTATCGCGATTGCCATCCTGATCCTGGGCATCGGCCTGATCAACTT
>Ga0256405_10011509_pt1 | contig 11265 bp, 7 predicted proteins | sample RumenRJG_02DNA_FD_189096 | JGI IMG/M metagenome (GOLD analysis project Ga0256405, IMG submission 189096) | Bovine rumen microbial communities from Lethbridge, Alberta, Canada - RJG_02 | ecosystem: Host-associated > Mammals > Digestive system > Stomach > Rumen | place: Canada: Alberta | collected...
CGTGTTATTGTCTGGAGGTTTGCGCCCGTAGAACCATCTAGGAATTCCATATCATAATAACTGACATCGTTCAGAGACGTTGGATCACAGGAAATAATCATGCAGTAACGAACCGGACGACCCGTTGCAGAATCATCCCCGTCAAGATACGGATAGCAGTCAGGAGATTCCAGACCGTAGTTTTTCGCCATCGCATCTTTGCTGGAATCGTAGAAATCGAAGGTCGCGATATATCTGCCGCGAGAAACGTCAGGAACGAGAGGCTGGCTCTTCGCAACAATCAGGCTTTCAAGAGAATGACCGTCTTTCGTAGAGCCCGTATTTACCGCTTCATTCCAGCGATTGATATCTTCTTCATTGATGACATAGCAGGTAAGAGCGCCCGGCGTGCCGTGAGCCTCGATGCAGACATCTAACTTTGACAGATAGTTCTTCTGCATCTGGATAGGAATACGGAATGTATAAGCATAGCCCGGCGTCTTCTTATTAATCTGGAGATTCTTGCGGGAAGTATCATCGTTCAGACCGGTAAACATCGTAGCGTTCTTATCGATAGAAACCGTCGCGGCTTCTCCGAAGGTATATGAGCCGTTATAAAGAACGCCCTTGGATTTATAGATAACGACGCCTTTGGTAACACTGAACGGAGCCTCATTCATAAAGTGAAGCGTCTGCCCATCCGGATCTTTTTCTTTGACCTCGACGATGCCTGTGAGACTTGTCGTAGGATCCACCAGATAAAGATGATCGCCGGGGAACGTCGTCTTGAAAACATCATCGGCAACGATGATAGAAAGACGCTGCTTGCCGACAGAACTGCTCTGCGCCGTGCCGACAGGTTTGTCCAGATAACGAATATCTCCCTGGCGGAAGACATCGTAAAAGCCGCTATACGGCGTATAATGTTCGATAACGCCCTTGCGAGCAAGTTCGGCTTTAAGCTGATAGAATTCATCTCTGAGTTCGACGAACTCTCTCTCGTTATTATTCTCTAGACGGTCTTGACGAGAAACGAGGGCGCCGCCATTGGCGCTCGTAAAAAAATCGGTAAACGGATGGCCGTCAAGATGTGTCGAATTTCTAACCGTTGTACGATCGACGGGAATCGCCGGATTCTTGTCATGCTCCGTCGTGTCAGCGATTGCGATAGCGTCAGAAGAAACTCCGCCGACCATCGTAGTATCGCTAGCTTTGTCACCATAGACGACAAACTTCTTCGCTTTGTTCAGGTACATCGCGATATCGTCCATATTTAGCATGGAAGCTCCGACCTTCGTAAAGTCGCCGGAGGTAGGAGTCCAAGTGCTTCCTGACATGCTACATCATCTCCATTCAAGAATTATATCTTTCGTGGCAGGCAAGTATTCTTCTCCGCCATGAGTATTTTTATAAGCAAGCATTGCGCCTGGTGTGGAAACCAGATAGTTATACATTGGATCCGTGCGCAGGCGATCAATCACATTCGGGTTGATGATTTCGAGAACCGGATGGTCAAGATTTACGACGCGACGATATCCTTCGTTATTTCTCAGACCGAGAAAGAGGCCGTCAATATAAATCTTGATTTCATCCGAGGAATTCAAAAGCGAGTTCGAGACTTCATAATCATCCAGCACGATCTTGAAGTTATCTTTCGTCTGCTTCAGCTTAAAGTGTGATTCGTTCCAGCCATAGTCATTCAGGACTTCAACAAGAATCTGATCGCTGTTTTTATGGACGAGTCTGCTCACGGCTCCGTCGCGATTTACGTATTCAACACGTTCCGTAATTTTCGTACCATCAGATGCAGTACGAGTTTCCAGACGGAAATTCTTGTCATCACCAAGAATCGCCGTATTCTGATCCAAGAACATAATCGTACGATTATCCAGCAACACGTAAGAATCTGATGGCTGGCGTACGCCATTAACGTAAATAACAACGCGGCCAGGATACATCGACCCAGATTCATCGATGCGATAGACATTCGTAGAGCCGGGTACCGCATTGCGATAATCGAGATAATAGCAAGTGCCGATACTGCTTTGACCTTTTTCAGGAGGCTTGACAACATACGTGAGATATCCCGTCACAGGCTCCTTGAAATGAATGATCGTATCGCCGTTATCGATCTTCAGCGTATAAGCATCATTGATTTGATTCTTAACAGCTTCTGTCGTATCAGCATACTTGCTCCATTTCGACATAATCGCGAGGATTTCTTTTCGATTCAGGTGACGCCCCCAGTACTCTTCCGTCTTCGTTCCATTCGTTACGAGGAAAGGAACCGGACTGACGACGTTTCCATCTCCATCATAAAAAGTTTCCATTAGCGGGATAGGCTGCCCGCCGCTTCCGCGTTTTACTGGAATCATTCGATTGCTGGAATCTTTTAAGAAGAGACGCTCACTCGCCATCTCTTTCGCGATTTCGCTTTCGGAGAAGTGCCGACCATTTGGCGCGATTTCGGGAGCCTCGTCTAGTTTTTCAGCGTCGGATTTCGTATCCTCGAAGAAGTCCTTGTCAAATTTATCGCCGTTACCGAACTGGCGTATGCCATTGACGTATACTTCTAGCGATGACGACGGATACATGAAAGCACCGATATTGAATTCCTGCTGATTCACGACATACTGTTTGACTTTCTTGGTATCAGCAACCGGAAGCTGTGCCGGGATATTCGTAATTGTAATGACATTCGAGAAATCATTTGCGCAGGAATACGCATAGATTTCAATATCGTCTTTTTCCTTGCTCAGTGTATACGGCTTTCCGTCAATCACGAATTTATTGTATTTGACGGAACGCATCGCGTTCTCGTAAGAATCCGCGAACGTCAGAATGTTTCTGAGATCGCTATTCGGCAGTGTTTCCCATTTACCGTTTCTCTGAATGCTCGCAGAAGAAATAATATCTTCGAAAGTTCCATCAAGAGAGTAGCTTCTTGTATACTGGAGAAGCACCTGATTCGAATTATGCTCTGCCTGAGAGTTTGCCGAAGCAAGAAGCTGGCGACGATCGCATAGGAGATAGCCATTTAGATAAACGAGAGAATCTGTCATCTGGCTAACTTCGATTGCCGGCTGCATCGTCGTATTATCAGAGAAGAAGTGGTACTTGTCTTTTAAGAGGATGTAGTCCTGACCAGGCTTCAGACCGTCTACCGTGATCGTCTTATCTGTCTCGTCAATCACTATATCTTGACGACTGACGCAAAGACCGTCAACAAATAAGATTGCCGTGCTCGGCGAGATATCATCTGACGTATAAGAAATCAAGACTTTTCCGTTAGGATCTTCCGGCGGGACGATCCCCTGAGCTTCCATCATGTTATAGTCATTATGGAAGTTATTGCCGTTAATGACTTTGCCGTTTTTCGCGAAGTCTTGAAGTTCCACGACCGTCCAAGTCATGTTTTCCAAGCCATTCTTGACTTCGAACTTGCAGATATGTCGATCTTCTGGTGGGACGCTACAATCGATAACGTTGTCGTCACGGTCTTTCATGACGACATCCTTGATCGAAGAATTCATCGCTTCGCCATTGACGAAAATCAGAGGCTCGCAGAAATCCTGTACCGTTTCGATCAGTGCATTGCCCTTCAGGTCAATCTGGCGAATGAACCCCGCTTCTCTCTTAACAGAATGAAGCGCCTGGACATCTCTGTCTTCGTCGCCCATGTCCTTAATCGTAATCGTATTAGACATGGTATCTTCTTCTGTATCCGTGTCGGAAATTTCGAAGCCGTCAACAAAAGTAGAGAGAGGCGAAGTAAATGACGGGATATAGAATGACGAAGCTTTTCTCTTCCAGTTGACATGCTTCATCATACCGGTGGACTTCATCCAGCCGAACGTATAAGTAACGGCGAGAACATAATCAAAGTCCTGCGACTGCTCCTTCGAAAGATAGATGCTATCTTTCATCGGAATATAGCCGCCATCATCCTGCTCGATTTCTGGAGCCAGTAAATGACCTCTCGCGTCCCCGGAACGGAATCCATAGAATTCCGTATTCGCGACGCCGATGCCGATAACTGGCGTTACACGGTCAATCTTGAACAAGCGTTTCTTGATATTTGAAAGCTTGAGAGGATTGACGTGGATGGCCGCCGGAATTCTCGCATCGATATATTCATCCGGATACTGGACGCAAATACCGTTGATCTTGGTATAAGCAACGTCGAGTTTGTCATCAAAGAAGATACGGTCATAATCCGTATTCGGGATAACGAACTGCTGGACATTGTTGCTGACGACTTTCGGTGCTTTCGAAGTATCCTGACGCTCCGTTTTCTTTAAGAGGTATGCGGCAGTGTTCTCGCCTTCTTGATAAACGAGCTTGCCATCTTTATCGAAAACATGAACAGAGACTCCGTTGGAAGCGCCGATAAGATCTAGCAACGATCTCGTATCTTTCCGGAAATGCTTCGCTGCGTCCTCGAAATAAGATAACGCGTCTTCCGAATCTGCGACGAGATTGATATCGAGGATATTATCGCAGTCCTTGAATGTATCCACTAGATTCGGGAATGTCTCGCCATTTTCCGTGAAGTATCCTACGGCTCCGATATTTAATTGCACCGTATTCTGTAATCCAGTGCATCCTTCAAACATGGACGTGAAGCTTTGGCAGTTTACGCCCAAACGTTCGAGACCCGCAGGCAGTTTGGTTTTTTCAAGAACCTTACAGCCCTTGAAAGCCCGGTCCATGTGAAGGACATTCGAGTAGTCTGCGTAGTAAATATCAAGAGGCAGAGACTTCATAGTTGAAAGGTCTTCTACCGTAGAGTCCATCAGATAACGACTTTCCATCATATCTGAGCAATCTCTCGGAACTACGTAGACAAGGCTTTCAACGTCATCGATGCTGGTACTGACAGCCGTCGTATCTTTTCCGTAAGAACGACGAATCGAGACAGGCTGAAGCGGATGCATCAGCAAGAAGTTCTCGAAAAGAGAGAAATCGAACTGGGAAGCATCTTGCTCTAGAGCTTTTACCGGTCTCCATGTCGTGCCGTTCCAGTAGCACAGGACTTCGTTATAAAGCCATAATTCACCCGTGACGGGATCCGCCGGCGGCTCATCGGAAGTGATTTCATCGACAAGTTGGAACTTCTGAGAAAAGATAACTTTCCACTGTTCAGAAAGCTTGTCGTAGGCGTTGAGTTCATTCTTTCTAGAGTCATACCACAAGGTACCGGAAACTTCGGCGTGAGGCTTTTCCGTAGCTTCCTTCGGAACGTCTGCGATATGTCTCGTGAGCTGATAGATCTTATACAGCTCATCATTCATCACCTGTTCGCTTTGACGCCAAATACGAGGATCAGAAGTCGAGTTATTTGACATATGTTCCTTCGCCTTTCCTTGTTTTTGTCGTAAAAATATCGGACACCCGACAAGGGGTGTCCGACCTTATCTGTATTTATATTACCGCGTGTTTTGCGTTTTGAAGAAGCTTGAGAAGCTTCTTGGGAGCTGTGCAGTACTCCTGCATACGGCACGGGAGGCAATATTCCGCATGCTCGCAGGAGAGGCATTTCTCGCAACCAGATGTTACTTCATAATGCGGGCAGCCAGGACGAATTTCGCCGTTCGGCTCCATCGTATAATTCTCAGAGCAATCGAAGTACCAGTCCGCATGCTGGAAGTTTTCGATCTTCTCTCTCTGCTTTTCAGTCATTGTTTTATACATACAGCAGAGCCATTCATCAGCTCTATCGTAGAAATCCTGTTTCAGGATGCCGCGAGCGATGACGGGCTCCAGTTTTATCGACGTAAGATAATCAGAGCACTCATCGATCATTTTTAAGAATGCTTCCGTACCTTCTTTGTCGTCGACGAGAGAAGGCGTCAACGTAACGAGAACGCCGGGATATATATCCGCGACACGACGCAGGTTACGTTTCCAAGTACTATACTGCTCCGAAGTAAATCGATCCGGGTTCCATGACGTAGAAACTCCGATTTCGTTCTTGTAAAGAACATCTATAATTTCGTCATCTAGAAGAACCAGATTCGTAGAAACGGAATCTGCGAACGGTGCCGCCGCCAGGAAACGTTTTTTATCTAAAAACGGCTCTCCTCCGAATAGATGATGCGTTCCATTGAAGTGCTGGAAGTTATAGAGGAACTTCTCCTCGTTCCATTCATTGTCATCTGAATCTCTTTTAACATCGCAATGAGGACAATCCAGATCGCATAAACGCGTCAACAACGCGTATAAAAATTTCAAAGTGCCCACCCCTGATTATAGAACTTCTCTTCCAGCGACTTCATCTCTTTGCAGTATGCTTCTTTATCTTCTACCTGAGTCGCGTTGAGCTCGCAGCCATTGCATAAACGGAACAGCGGGCATGTATAGCATTCATCTTTCAGGATGACCGTTGGCTGAATTTCGTCAAGGCTGATCGGCTCTAGTTTATCTTTCGGATTTCTGCCGCGATTCGCTTCGTCATCACAGTTATAATACTTGATGCTTCCATCAGATTCTTTCTTTACGACACGAATTGTCCCCTTGCAGATTAACTGCGTATTGAATGGGCAGCAGCCTCTCCGGCGATTGCTGCTGTTGATCTCGTAAGCATCGAGCCCTTCATCAACGATCTGCGTCCAGATCTTAAACATATGGCTTCTCGGAAAGTAAGTACCGCTTCTGCCTAATTTAAAAGCGCCGTTGAGCCGACACGTCGTTCCAAGTTCCTTCGCCAGCTCAATATGCTTTCTCCACATATCGCAGTTATTCTGATCGATGACGGCGATAAACGGAGGAACATATCCGATATACTTCTTGAACGTAGCCATTACTTTTCGAAACATGGCTTCGTCATAAATCGTATCTTTATCCCATTTACGAGTATCGCCATAATTGAACGATGTCGTTACGCTGACTCTCGGATTCTTAAAAATCTCGATCCATTTCTCTGGATGAAGATAGAAGTCTTTTAGATTCGTCACGAAATCGAATCGAATATCAGGACGGACGCATTCAATGATTTCACGATAATGCTTCGGCGGGAGAGTCAGGTCTTCGCCGCCAAGAAAAATGATTTCCGTGCATTCTTTGAAATCATTCGCTTCTTTGACAACTTCGTCTGACCGGAGTGTCCCGACATCTGCGTTGCATCCGTTCGCTGCGCAGAAAGTACAATTCATATCGCACTTCTGCGTCGTCTTAACTACTAACTGCATGTTTCTCTCCTATTGGTTAGTAAATATCTTTCTCTTATGCCTGGAAGAACGGATAGAAAGCTTTATTGAATGCTTCTTTGTTAAGTCTTCTCGGAGTCATCTTTTCGTATTCACAGCTATGATTACCAATCGCGATAACGGCCGAGATATACGGGACTCTCATATAAATTGCGTAAACAAGAGAAGCGAAGTTGTCAACGGACACGATGCAGGAGTCTTCCATCTTCATTCGAATCGGCTGAAGATGCGCATTCATGACGTGAGAGATATCTTCGCCGCAGCCATTACCGCCACCAAGATTCGTTAAATCGAGCTGATTATTCTCCTGAATCGTATAGAAGAAAAGCTTCGTCTCATCCGTATCCATGTCGTAATAGAAGATTTTGGCCGGAAGGAAGATATCTTTATAGAATTCATACGGGAGATTGATATACAAGAGCTCCATCGTCTTATCGATTCTATGAATTTCCGGCTCTTCAAAAAGATCTACTTTTACGTTGAACGGAATCATGAAGTTAAACCATCTGGCCTTCGAGACATCCGGTATAAAAGCTTCCTTGATAAAATCCGGCGCGGCATCCTTATTTCTCTCCAGACCGTAAACAGCGATCTTGACATCCGCATCCGGATGAGATCTCATGTAGTTGACCTGACGAAGGCTGAAGTAGAATCTGTTGCCCTCAGCACTATATTCAGCGTTGTTATACGAATGAGAGATATCATCGACAACGCATCTGCCCGTGTTAAACTCGTAGATATTCTCGACGGAAAAATGCTGATACAGTTTATTCCTGTCTTCTGGCTTAACGATGACATCTTTCTTGGAAGCAACCCTGATTGGAACGACATGCTCTCCTTCTTCGACTTTATATTCTACGGTCTTCGTCTTCGGAGCTTCGTCCATATCCATGTAGACCGTTGTAGCTGTATCAAAAAACATATTATTCTCCTTCTACCTCTGCCTCTTGGTTTTCACCGTTGATGACGGAAATAATTTGGTTTATCGTATCTTTTTCCTGATGAGACAAGAGATGTGATACCAAAGTAACTGACGATGATGAGTTAAGCAAGCCATTCATAAACGCCGGGTCGGCTGCCAAATTCTCAAAATAAACCGGGCCTTCACCAGCAGAATGGACGATAAGCTCGTCGATGTCATCAATGCTATATAGATATCTGACATTTTTCCCGACGTACTTCGTTTTTTCACTCTTCGCTGCTTCGTTTCTCAGATTCTCCGGCATAGCGAAGACGGGCGCGGAAGAATAAATCTTAGCGATCTCTTCTACCAGCGGTCTATTTTCTTCAATATACTTCTTTCGTTCTTCTGGCGTAAAGAACGGCTTCGGAAAATCGATGCTTTCTATACCGAGATATTCAGCTTCTACTTCAACGATGGCGTTTATAAAAACGAATTCCTTGAAATAGAATTTGCTCGTAGCGTAAGCAGTTAGCATCTTGGCTTTTCTATCGTAGTCACAGGATGAAAAATCCAGATACAGATTATCTGAATTAATATTCCTGAGATATATCATCGCCGTGAGTTCTTGATCTTTCGAATCAAAGTTTAGCTTCGACATATCAACGAGAATTTTCTCGTTAGGTTGATACGTCTTCTTAAATGGGATCCCTGTTCTCTTCATATGTTGCCTATTCTTTCTTAGCTAATTAAAGAAAATGCTGACCTTCATGCACAGCCGGGTTTCTAGTATCTATGCTATACTCCTCTGGAAAATCTCTATCTGTCCACAAGTCTCGATCATTGTGGGTGTGGTTTCCGTTTATTCTATATCTCCGTGTATCCATATGATTGCATCTATCACGTCTCCATGGACGCTGATCTTGTCGATTATCTAAAGTATAGTGATGTCCATCAGCAGTCGTGACCCAGTAATACAGAGCTTTATTGTCGTTAATATTCTTATCAAAGACTCTGCTATCACGTTCTACACGATCAATGCTCACAATTCTATTTGAAGCTTCATAGCTGCCTACGCCGAGGAAATGCTGACCTTCATGCACAGCCGGGTTTCTAGTATCTATACTATATTCTTCTGGAAAATCTCTATCTGTCCACAAGTCTCGATCATTGTGGGTGTGGTTTCCGTTTATTCTATATCTCCGTGCATCCATATGATTGCATCTATCACGTCTCCATGGACGCTGATCTTGTCGATTATCTAAAGTATACTTCTTTCCATCAGCAGTCGTGACCCAGTAATACAGAGCTTTATTGTCGTTAATATCATTGTCATGAAGCCTATCATTACGTTGTACACGATCAATACTAACAATTCTATTTGAAGCTTCATAGCTGCCTACGCCGAGGAAATGCTGACCTTCATGTACAGCTGGATTGCGAAGATCAATGCTATACTCCTCCGGGAAATTTCTATCCGTCCATAAATCATGCTCATTATGATTATGAGGACTAACATTTACGTTATATCTATTTCTGTCCATGTGATTGCATCTATCACGTCTCCATGGACGTTGATCCTGTCGGTTGTCAAGAGTATAGTGTCGTCCGTCAGAAGTCGTAACCCAGTAATACAGAGCTTTATTGTCGTTAATATCATTGTCATGAAGCCTATCATTACGTTGTACACGATCAATACTTCTTATTCTACCTGATCCGCCTGTCACTACCTGATTGCAGTTGCAGCTTCTGTGGCAGCTAGAATGGCAGCTGTAATGGCAGTTACTGTGGCAGTTTGAATGGCAGTTTGAATGGCAGGTGCTTTCTACGTACTCAATCGTATTCTTGTTGTACTGCCCCTGCCAAAGATTCTCCAGCTGCTTAAAGAAGTTATCGATTTCCGTCTTCGAAATTGGCTTTCCCTCCGTAAACGGATTTTCAATTGCCGGAGTCGGTAGTTCTACGGATGTATTCGCGACAACGTTGCGAGCGAACTTCCTAGGGGAAGCAGGAAGACTCTTCTTAAAGTACGCTTTTCCCCACTTTTCCGCGGTTACTCGATTATTGCCATGATCGTTGAATAACTTCTTGTAGTGATATCTACGAAGAGTGTCTACGCCCTTCATGATATTCATGATCATCTGATAAAAGTCTTTGCCGGAGCATGGCGTATCGATAATCAAGGGGACTTCGAGTACGCTATTGAGCGCGGCTCTTCCCTGTAAATCGTCTTTCGATATATTATCTGCCGGAGCATTCTCGACGGTAACGGCGTCTTTCGTTACCTTATCCGTCAAGTCATTCTTCGCCATCTCTTTTACGGCTTTGATTGAAATAAGTTCCATTTATTCTTTCCACCCCGCAGTAAAGGCATTCCACTTACCGCCTCTGAAAAAACGAATGAGGCAATCTTTTGTATCAAGCCAGATGTCGTAATCCTTCGGAGTCCCTTTGAAGGTATCCCCGATCCAGAAATGCGGTTTCTGAATCGCGTTCTGTTTTAAGTAATCTACGGATGCTTCTAGGCCGAACAAACGATTATTCAGATTCGTATAGTCATCACTGACGCTCGATGACCATCTCTTCATCTCGCCTTTCGCTTTATCGATCATAGCCTTATAGCGAGAATCATGGTTATGCGTCGTAACGTCGCCAGTTAATCCAAGATTGTGCAGGGCGTCAGCTGTGTTACTGACATCGCTAAGATTTAAGTCTTTGCGAAGACGATTCTTGAGCATGCCATAGTATAGATTTCTCCACTTGCCGTCTTTCAAAAAACGCAAGACTTCCAATTATTCCACCACCCTGAATGTATGTCGCACGTTGTCATCGTTGAATACGAGATATCCGTATTCGTATCTCGCGAGAGTTCCGACAGCCTCGCCGTTGATATATTTACCGGCTGTCCGGCTCGTCTGATCTTCATCTAGAACAAGGATTGACGCGGAACGAGACAGTGCTGATAACGACGGAATCTCGGCATCTTCTCCTGCCTCCAGAACGATATCCGGTGACGTATAGCGGATAAATTCATCAAGGTCAACAACCGTAACGTCATAGCAGAAATACAGTTTATGATAATACGTACTGCGCAAGAAACGGCCAGCAAAAGCTTCGACGACGAGGTTTGAGCTTTCGTCCCAGCTTTGTGTACGTTCATTATACGTATAATATTTG
>Ga0256405_10011510_pt1 | contig 11264 bp, 16 predicted proteins | sample RumenRJG_02DNA_FD_189096 | JGI IMG/M metagenome (GOLD analysis project Ga0256405, IMG submission 189096) | Bovine rumen microbial communities from Lethbridge, Alberta, Canada - RJG_02 | ecosystem: Host-associated > Mammals > Digestive system > Stomach > Rumen | place: Canada: Alberta...
ATCACCTTTTACGCCTTCAACAGCTCCGGCAACAAGGGAATCGCCTGCGGGCTCAACAACCTGCAGAAGATCCGTGACGGTGAGCCTCTCGGCGGCAAGGCAAGTGCAGAGTCTGACTTCGCCAGCGTTCACTGAACCCCACGGCAAGCCGTGGGGATTGACCGCGCCCCTCGGGACGTGGCAACACACTGTGGGTGGAACCAGATTTCAGTGAGCAGAATCATGATACTTCGGCACTACAGGGTTTTCCCAGCTCTGTACAATGTTAACGGAGTATCAAGATTAGGGAAGGCTTTGCAAACAATAAGCACTCCAGGGTACTTACATACTTTGTAAGGCTAAACCGCATGAGCCACGGAGGTTTACAACCATTTACTGGCTCGTTCTTTTGAAAGGAAAACTATGATTTATGTACTATCCAAAGGTGGGAAACCGCTAATGCCCATCAGAAGCGAACGCCGCGCGAAGCGGTTTCTTAAAAGCGGAAAAGCCCGTGTCGTGAACACAAATCCGTTTACGATACAGCTGACCTACGACATCAAAACACCGGTAGTTGATAAGTGTGTCATCGGCATAGACCCGGGACGTACCAACATAGGCGTATGCGTAACCGACAGTAAGGGCAATGTTCTCTTCTCGGCGGATGTGGAAACCCGCAACAAGGACATACCCAAACTTATGGACGAACGCAGGCGTCATCGTCAGCAGTCAAGGCGTGGCGAACGCAGGGTAAGACAGCGCGAAGCCATAAAGCACGACAAAACCGGCGCTCTCAAGGATACAGAAGTTTGGCGCATGCTGCCGGGATACAGTAAACCCGTGAGATGCAAAGTATTCCGCAACACGGAAGCGAGATTCAATAACCGCAAGAGACCCGGAGGATGGCTCACGCCTACGGCAAGACAATTGTTGTTAACACATATCAATCTCGTAAAGAAGATAAGCGCGTTTCTCCCTGTAAGCGAAGCCGTAATCGAAGTCAACCGCTTCGCCTTCATGAAGATGGACAACCCTGATATCAAAAACTAATTCATTATTTCGCATAATTAGTATTTTACGAAATAATATTAAACACGTTACATTGACTTTTTCCACGCTCTTTTTGAAACTTAATCTTCGGCGCGTAGGAGCGCCTGGCTTTGATATTCTCGACCTGTCTGTCGTAGCGCCGTTCCGCTCCCACTATTAACGCCGTTGTGTGATATCCTTCTTCTAATACCCGCTTCCGTCCTCTGATTGACCAGAGACCGACACCAAGAAACGGGATAGTGAAAACTATCATGATAAGTAATCCGCTAAGTGGCATTTTTCTCCCTTTTACAATCCAAAATCCATATTCCCGTTCTGGTGCCGCGTGGATCCGTCGCTACAGAACGTCGTATTGCCATTCTGTACATAAGATACGCCGCGGCTGTCAAACGCGACGTTCCCTTTCCGCGTGAGGGTTGACCCGTCCGAACGAAAAGACATATCCCCCGTGTTCGTAATGGTCGTGCCGTCGGAATTGAATATCATATTTCCGCTTATTGCGTGAGTGCTTCCATCAGAACCGAATATCATGTTTCCTGAGCGTGTATACGTGACTCCCGGTTTTTCAAATCCAAACATATTATGTCCTCCTTTTGTATGATTAATCAGAGATGTGATGTACCCACGGGCAATGCAAAGCATTGGTTGAACGATGCACCATTTTTGGCGGGGCATTCAACTTTACACCTTCCCAAAGAACTCGGAGTTTCATTAAAAGTCAATATAGTGACATGGGATTTGAATCTTATCTCTATGCTCTGTAGTGATCGTCAATGCACCCCATTCATCAGATTTCACTTTTTTATCCTTAATGTCACCGCCAATTGTAAATAAATCTTCATGATCAATCCATGTTGAACCAATAATCCACCCACCTTCTCTAAATACACATAATTCCCCAACTTGTGTTTTCTTTAAACAAAATTCTCTAACTACCATATTTCTCCTTTCTAAAAGAGATGCGAATTTCTTTACAGTTGAATTAATTTATTTTCAACCATATCAGTTCATTATAAAATCTCAGATTTTTAGGCTATCCGAAATAAGTGGTTGAAACAGCCTCTCATACAGTCATGCGTTTCCGCAAAAAGTGGTTAAATATTCACTCTTCTATTTCATTGATAAAATATGCTTCATCATCTATATAATACAGATGTTGTTTCTTCATATTGGGAAAAACATCCCGAAAAGTCTTATCTGTATCAATAAAATCTTTTTCATCTATTACAAAAGGTCTCTTTTTATTAACTTCCGGATCCAACTGTCTGATGTATCCATTTTCTTTTATAAACTCATCATAGTTATATCGTTTAATACACTCTCCTTCTACCCAGTCTTTTATATACCTCTCTCCATCTTTTTTTTCTAAAGCAAAGTTATGTCCTTCATAACAAAGGATTTCCGGCCCTCTGATATCATCAATCCAAGCAAATCGATATCCAAATATACCATCTGCTTTCGCATCTTCTTCTGAATCTCTTATAAAAGGTGACGGAATGTTAATTTCATAGGATTCTCCATCAGTAGGTTCAAACATACCGTTCATAAAATACCTGTATTTTGCCATAATTATTTTTCCTTTCTCATTCAATAACTTATGTTATTTGTTTTCAACCACTTTTTGCGGTTAGCCCTTTTCTCCCTCAACCTTTTGTGCTATAACAGTTTTCTTCTTGTTGCCTTTGCTCATTGAATTAATCCAGCATAATAATCTTGCATTGATTCTTTAGAGATAACGGCATTACACCTTTCCCCGACGGGTGTAGTTCCACGAGCTTCTAACCAAGGCCTTTCCTTATGCGTTAGTTCACTGAGCCATTGTGGTGCCTTATCACCGTAAGAGTTCAATACAGTATTTATTGTATCGATCTGTGAATCCGTAAAAATGCCAATATTGCCCTGGACCAGATCAGTTTCATGGATAACATATTGTCCTCTATGAGCATCATATAATGCCGGGCAAACAGGACCATTCGCCCAAGCTTCAAATTCTTCATCGAAAAGCGGCTCTTCATCCCATGCCAAAGACCAAGCTTGACAATAATAAACAAGTTTTTGTAATTTCATGGTGGTCATAGAGCCTAATTCATGAAGAATATATTTTGCTACGTCAAAAACGTTACTATGCCTTCTAGAAGACTCTGTTTGACTATTGCGTCCTACAATTCTCTGAAAAGAAGCAATAGTACCATCTTTTATACTTAAGCTTTGTCTTTCATCATTTATAGTTGGAGTAAATGAAAATACATTTTTATCCATTTGGTTCAATTCCTTCTATTAAGCTAAAATAATAAGATTCCTGTCCTTGTACTGTATCTTATAATCTCTTAAAATCGCTACCGCGACTTCTATGAGTTTGGGGTCAAACTGGGTTCCCGCTCCCTTCGCAAGTTCAAGAGCCACATGCTCAACAGGGTCTGCCTCGTGATATATTCTTGTCTGCATCATAGCGTCCATTGCGTCCGCTATACCCACGATTCTCGCTATCAGCGGTATTTCATAGCCTTTAAGACCATCAGGATACCCCGTTCCGTCAAACCGTTCGTGATGATTTCTCGCTGCTTCCGTTATAACAGCCGGATAACCGAGTCTTGTAAGCATCCTATATCCTGCCGTGGTATGAGTCTTGATTATCTCATATTCTTCATTGGTGAGCTTGGATGGCTTGTTTATAATCTCTTCCGGTATAAAAACCTTTCCTATGTCGTGAAGCCTTCCGGCTTCAAATACGTCATCCACGGGAAAATCAATGTCAGCCTGAAGAGCGAGACGGCTTGCGAGCGCCGCGACCCTTCTGCTGTGATCATATGTTTCGTAATATTTTTTTACGTCGATTTCGGGGCTTACAAGCCCTGCTTTTATAATGTTCATAAAATTCCTTCTGCTTTAATCGTAATATAAGTAGTAAAAACGGCTGTCATTATAAGACAAATGATAAGACCGTATTCAGACCATGTGCCTACACGATATCCCCAGAAGTGACCGTTTTTTATCTTCGCTCCCGAATTTCCGAACTTCCGATAGCCCGTGAAAGGTAAGAACCAACACACTCCGCCGCGACTTAACGAGTCGTAGAATACGTGCAGGAAGTGGGCAAGAAAGAGCCACATGAAAGGATGAAAGTTATATCCCACAAAAAGCCACAGAAGACACGTATAAGCGCTGTGAGTCCATGTTCTGTGACCGCCCGGCAGATGTATAATTCTTCCCATGACAGATGTTCTGCTGTCAGCGTCGGGAAGAAACGTGCCTATAATAAAACACATGAGAGACAGAAATAAAAATATAATCCCGTTCCTTATACACGAGTCTGACGTGAAATATGGCATGCCCTTTTCATTTATATCAGCAAACATCTTTATTAAGCCGTTCCTACCCTCATAGTTTTTAAGAATGAAGGAAATGTCAGCGAGAACAGCCGTAGTTGAAATGTTCGCTATCATATGGTCACGCCCCGTCACATACATCACCTCCGTTATAATTTGCGGCGTAAAACCCACAGGCTTGCCTGTGGGATGAAAGCCGACTTCCGTATGGAAGGACTGCGTAGTAGGCTTTTGGCTAGTCCACAGAGAATAAGGGTGTCGTAAGACATCATACTTCTCTGGAATCCCACGGGCTTGCCCGTGGGTATGTCAACCGTTATATAATAAAGATAGCTGTCACAGTCTTAATGACCGCTGATAAGTGCAACTTTGCACTTACTATATATATTGCCAACCGCAAGGCGGAAATTTCGGATTTCTGAATTGACTGTTTTATAATTGTGTGTTATAATAAGTGTAATGAAAGGAATTTTACATGAAAGATGATATATTTGCCCGGAAACTTAGAAATCTCTTAAAAGAAAAAGGCATATCTCAGCGGGAGCTTGCGAGGCGTACAGAAATTACTGCCGCCACTATATGTCGATACTGTAACGGCAGCAAAACACCAGGAAGCAAAGCGATTATAAAGATTGCCGAAGCGCTTGATGTTGGCACCGACTATCTTCTTGGAACCGATACGAAGATATCGAGCTATTCCGATGCCATGACAGCTGTCAGAACCAACGCCATGAAGTGGACTAAGGAGCAGAAAATGCGGCTGATTGAAGCCCTGATTTACGGAAATGAGGGAACAGAATGAGCAGAAACATTTATATTGCCATTACAGCCACTTACGGATAAGGAAAAAGCTATCAGGGGGCCGCTAAAAAAGGTTCCCGACACGCTTCTAAATGTCGATCGTACCGTCAAAGGTATCTAGCGCTCAAACTCATCACCTCTCTGCTCTGCGTTATATCTTTGCTGAAGATTAAGCTAGTATTCAGATGTGCTGCCTATTTCATCCGAAAGCTTATCGGCTATATCGGGAGTAATTTCCAAAGCGCCCCTTAACAGGTTTCTGAAATCCGTAAGGGACATTCCCATGTTTAACGCTGTAACCTGTTCACCATAAGTCATTTCAGCGTGGTCGCTGTTCTTCTTCCCTTTTTCGGGGTATTCAAATTTGATGTAATCCTGTATATATTCACCGGGTGATTTCATTATATTTCTCCTTATTGACTTTTGCGGTGATTTATGTTATATTATCAGTAATTGAAAAGCGTTATCATCATCAGATAATGGCTTTTGAAAGTTTCGGAGATTTGATGTGTCAGGTCCTGAAACTTTTTTTATTGGCACAGAGCCTGTTATGAAACTCTGAGCCAATAAAAAATCGTTAACTTCGCTGTTTTATACACTCATTAGGAGAATTTTTCTCTGAATAAACAATTTTATCGTACAAAATCGTCTTTATCCCGTTCTTTTGAAAGAAATTCTTCAACAGCCGCTTTAACGCCATCATTTCTGATGTCTCTGACCCTCTCATCAAGCGATGGAAGGCCTAACTCTTTACGGGCGTTTTCGTACCTGTCGTCAGGGTCAGTAAGCTCATGCGGAGCTATTCCCGAATGCGTTAACACTTCCTCGACAGTGAGAGAATCACTATACCAACTGTGAGTATTGCGCTTCTCGCCAATTCCTGAGAATCTCTCATCGTTCTTTGGGTCAAGATATCTCTCAGTCATTTTCTTCATTATCTTTCCTCTTGTTGTATTCCATTCGCAATTCTTGCTTCCTCTATTGCTTCTTTTCCCAAAACCTGAGAAAGCTTGTTAAACGCTTCCTCGCCTGTTTCTTTATCAAGCGGAAAGACAAAAATGTGACTGCTGTCATCTTTATCTACAAGGCACAGCCATATATCAGCCACTGTAGTAATTCCGTTATCAAAATCCGCAAGGACATTGATTCTTTCATTATGGCTGATATCAAATATGTCTGAATGTCGCTCTATAATGTCATCCATAACGTCAGACTTCAGATATATATATGGCGGCTCGTCAATAAGTGCGGTATACGCGTCCATAGTGATTTCACCGGTAGGAGTCATTCTGTCGGATATGTCTTTAAGCCATTCATTATCGTTTTCGAAGTAAATAATGTTGGCGTCAGGATTACTCTCCGTAAACAGACTGAAATAGCCATAATCAAAAGAACCGTCATAATTTTCAGGCATTTTGTTTATCAGCATGTACTGTCCCTCCACATTTCCGGTTGCTGATTCATTATCCCAAATTTTCGTGAAATCAGGCCTGTCTTTTTCGTCTATCTCCGTTGCGAGCTCGTCGAGTTGGTTGAACATCCTATCAAGTGAGCTGTCAGTCTTAACAGTCGCGTCAACGATATTAAAAAACTTTTTCGCGTAAACGTCAGGAATAGTACCCGAGTAGTCAAAGGCGTTGTAAGCTTTGATAAATGTGTCAAGAAAAGCGTTATCTTTATACTGTTCAACGAGCATAGCCTTTCTTGCGTCCTTCATTTCGGAAAGCTTTTCAGGCAGATTTTCGTCACCATATTCGCGCCACGCCGTGGCGACGATTATGTTCCAGGTTTCTGGAGTAATATCAGAAAGCTCCTTTTCAGACTGTAGCGTGGCTTCCTTTTCCATCGCTCTGCTTAATGGCAACTCGCCAGCGATAATCGGACAGGCCTGATAGTCCATGTAGTTGTTTTCCCCGTCCATATAAAGATCATACATATCAAGTTTCGGGTGCCTGTTCTTAATCTGTTCCGCTATGTAATACTGTAAATCGGTATATCCGAGGTCGTTTACTCTTTCTTCATAGTTTCGCAACATCTTTTCATTATCCGACATATCAATCACCTCTCAAAATCATCATCAATGATATCGTCTCTGTAACCAAACGTGCTGTTATGAACTGTCACCTCAAAGTCAGGGTCATCCGTATGGCCGTAAGTCTGATAAGGCTTTGACGGGTCATCGGCCGTCTCAATATCAGACCACGAGTTGAGATTTGTCACGTCACAGCTAGTGTAATTGTCAATCTTCTCTTTCAGTTTTCTGTTCATGAAAATCACCTTTCTTCCTCGTTCCGTGATGGAAACTCAAAAATGTCTCTTGAGTCATTGAGAACATCACGCCATGTTTCTTCATCGTCAAAAAGCTTTTCGGCTTCTTCGTAATCGTATGAGCCGTTATCAAGTTCGTCCGTGTCCTCGCTTCTTACGGCGTACCAGTAAGCTGTTTCTTTTTCATCCACCATAGTTTTGTCCTTTCTCTAAGATAATAAGCTATAAATATTATGTCTTATGACTTCGTATGTTTACTTATATATTGCCTGTTACATGGAGAAAATAGCGGTCGTTTGTCAGCAAACCGCTATTTTCTCTTTAGTGGTACTCTTGGCAAACTCATTGAATCTTCGCGACCTTCGCGGACTGTAAGTTAGTGTTTCCCATCGGCGGCTATTCTTCCCATGACAAAATCGACACACGGAAGCGCCACGCCATTGCCCCACATTTTGTAGATAGCCGCGTCGGGCTGTCTGTTGGCGAGCCATTTTCTTATCTCAGCGTCGCTCTTGTGTTTCTTTCCGTCTATGTCGCTTTTCGTATCCCATACGTTTCGCCAGAAGGCCATATCCTCTTCTGTCGGGTTCGCGAGTTCCGTATCATCAGTCCATGAATCAGGGAAGCCCTGAAGCCTTCCGCACTCGACAGGCATCAGGTGCCTTACGACATATTTCTTTCCGTCAGGCGGATAAGAGATTGTTCCCGCTTTCTTACAGTCGGTTGTCGCGAGCGTTCCCATGTTATTTTTGCTCCAGTCGGCGAATTGACCATGATTTCTTGTGTAAACAGGATATACACAGGTAGCCGCTTCTATAGAGTCACACGCCTTGATAGCGCCCGTATGGTCGCTGTGCCATTGATTATTGGTGCCGCCATGCGCTCTCACGTAGACTGTCGCGGGAGCGTCCTTGTAATCTGTCATGGTAAGCGTATTCGCAGTGTCGGTGCGCCAGTTAACATGCAAATCAGCGTGTGTACTTGCGTAGATGATAGGTTCATGATCATGAGACTGAGCTCTAAGCGTAGGCGCTTTATCATCAAAACCGTTTATACTTTCACCACCCTGGTCGTTCAAGCCACCTAAATATTTTTCCGTCACGTAAGGCACGTTGTCACCGCCCGTGCCATATCTTGCCTGCATTGTCGGAGCTACGTCAAGAGGCCCCGTATATCTCGCGTCTTCACGGTGATTGTCAAACAATAAGGCTTTATTATTTTTACTGTAATAGACTCCGTGTCTGTCAATGGTATTTAACGTATAGCACCTGTCTTCCTTGATTCCGATACCGTTCATATCAACCTTGTCACGGTCAATCATGTTGCCTTCGAAAGCGTACGCTACTCCATCAGGGCTTCTTTTAATTCCTTCGGCAGAACCGTTCCCTTCGCCTGAGAACGTCTGAGAATCCCTTCCTTCGCCTTCTTCGACAAAAAGTATTTCTCCGGCGCGTTCATTATCAAGACATCCGACAAGGTAGATTCTCTCTCTTCTCTGGGGAACTCCCCAGTATTCGGCGTCGAGGACACGCCAGGCAAAGCTGTAGCCTTTTCCCACGATAAGTCCTGCCTTTCCCCATTTCTTAGGTTTAGGAATTGAAACTCCCGGTTCTTTGACGCTGACGAATGATTCGAGGACTTCTTTGAAGTCTTCTCCGTCGTTGCAACTGAGCGCGTTTTTAACATTTTCCCATACGACATACTTTGGGTATTTTCCATTTGTATCTTCCCTCATTTCTTTTATTATTCTTATCTGCTGTCTGAAAAGTCCTGATTCAGAGCCTTCAAGACCTTTACGGTTCCCCGCAATTGACAGATTTTGGCAGTTATGCACAACGATTCCGTCAGCTATATAGCTGTTATCTTCTTCCACAGTTAGGTTGTATACGGTCTTTATTTGCCCGGTTTCTTTTACTTCTCTGACCTTGTACCATGACTGTAAACCATCATTAAGCCTGTTGACCGTATTTGAAGTATTCATTGATAAAATATACGTATCGTGCTGATTTACTACTCTGCCTTCAATAATATGTGTATTATCTCTCTGTGTATGGAACGTGTTTGTCAGAAAGCCAAGACTTTCGGCAAGCAGACGTACTCCGAGAGTAAGCTTTTTACTTGCGGTTGTCAGTCTGTAGCAATCACTTTTTTTTCGCCAGCCGTCAGAATCCATAAGTCCGTTAAAAAGAGCTTTACGATATTCTTTATTCATGCCAAACGCCCATGAAGGAATCTGCTTATTTAAAGCACCTTTACCAAAGTTTTGACCAAGCCAATCACAAAGCAGACGGCTGTTGAATTTTACTTTTACAGAAGCACCCTGATATTCTTTACTAAAATGCTCTGTTAATGGTGTTATTGTTTCAATCAGCTCGTTTTCCTTATCAAGAGAATCGCAAAGATAGATAGTCGCGAACTTCTGTCCTTCAGTTCTTTCAGGCCTTTGCCCATCTCTTACCCAGCCGTCGCCGAGCCATCTTCCAACGAAATAGAAAAGTTTCCTGTCAATCCGTGGAAAATCTTTTACATTCGGGTTATCTGATGTCGGGACAGGAATCGGAAGTTCTTCAGCAAAGCATGGCGTACCCCAATATTTGTTATCCATGTTTTTAGCGGGAGTCCAATTTCTTACGTTAGTAAGCATTCTTCTTCCTGACTTATCTTTAATTACTCTCACTTCATATATTGGGTGATTCTTTGTGCACTCAAGACCTGACATATTGCCTTTTAATACAACGGTATCCGCTTCTTTGTGACCTGTCGCGAGAACTTTGCGCCAACGGCCCCTATGGGTAAGAACCATCATATCAGTTGTTACTTCTTCAATAGGAACAGTACCCTTGTCAGTAAATATCATTACGCCTTTTGGAAAACAAGGACTTCCACCTGCTATTATGTCAACAGGTGGTATTTTCCCTCCGTCAATCTTTGAAACATCACCATAATGTTTCATATTGGGGAAGTTCTTGCGTGTTACCTTGATAGGATACGGTTCTACTTCCGAAGCCCATAAAGGCTCAATATTGTTCATGACTCCACCAAGTTCAAAACCACCTGAACCGGAAAAAAGACTGCCTAATGTAAGTCTGCTTTTACACATATTGAAACGTCATACCTCCTATACCTCCTGTATGTTTTCTTTTTTATATATATGAAAAAATATTTCTACTAATAATTAGCTATCTCAAGTCCGTTTGAGACCGGATATTGGAATAAAAAGAAAAGCCCCACCAGAAGGTGAGGCTCTTCTTTTTTTTTCGACAGGCAGAAAGGTCAGAGTGGAATAACGGCGAAGCGGGCGTTGGAGCTGCCGTCGTCGTAGCCGCAGTCCGCGTAGCCATACGAGCTGAGTGCGACGTGGTAGCCGTAGGAGTTCACGTCTGAGGTCCACGCGTAGTAGCGGCCCGAACCGGGCCAGCTGCCGCCCTCGTCTATTTTGCCTGCGCTGATGAAATAGTTCCTAAGAACTTTCATCAGCTCAATGCTTGCACACTCGGGTGTCCAAGGCCCGTCCCCGAGCGGCTTGTAAGCGTAACGCTTACCTTCGTATTTGAAGGCTTTGTAGCCTTCAGGAACAGGTTTGTAACCCGTCTTCGCCTTCTCGTAGGCGTTGATGATAAGTCTCACCTTCTTCGGTGAGATATCCGCCATGTCCGCCAACGCTAAAAGTAATTCATCTGTCATAATTAACCTCCTTTAATAAATCTTATATTATCAGATACTACTAATATATTGCTGTCGCCAAAGGGATAACTGCTTGCGGTTAGTCCGAAACTATGATAATTGATATCTGTATTGACTGGACTGAGCCTTGCTATAACACGGAGAGAAAATAAGATG
>Ga0256405_10011511_pt1 | contig 11264 bp, 7 predicted proteins | sample RumenRJG_02DNA_FD_189096 | JGI IMG/M metagenome (GOLD analysis project Ga0256405, IMG submission 189096) | Bovine rumen microbial communities from Lethbridge, Alberta, Canada - RJG_02 | ecosystem: Host-associated > Mammals > Digestive system > Stomach > Rumen | place: Canada: Alberta | collected...
AGGATGATGTATTATGCAAAGTTAATCAACGAATTAAGGCAGTATTTTCAATGAATTGTGGAGACAACTTTTCATAATCTACCACTTTCCATAACCACAGTTATGCGAAGCTTCGCATAACTGTGGAAAAACCACTGTGACAGCGAATCTGGGAATCGGGCTTGCAATGGAGGGAAAGAAAGTCTGCCTGATTGATGCTGATCCTCAGGGATCCCTGACCGTGAGTCTCGGCTACCAGAATCCCGACAACCTCAAGCACACACTGGCAGCCATCATGATGGACATCATCAATGAAGAGGATCTCCCGCCGGATTACGGCATCCTGCATCATGTGGAGGGCATCGACCTGATCCCGGCTAACATGGAACTTTCCGGACTGGAGGTATCCCTGTCCAATGTCATGAGCCGAGAGATGATCCTGAATGAGTATGTGGAGATGATCAGAGATTCCTATGACTATATTTTGATCGACTGCATGCCCAGTCTTGGGGTTATGACAATAAACGCGCTGGTGGCAGCAGATACTGTAGTTATCCCTGTGCAGACCGCCTATCTTCCGGTTGTGGGACTGCAGATGTTGATCAAGACCATATCCGTTGTCAAAAAGCGTCTAAACAAGAAGCTATCCATTGAGGGAATCCTGCTCACCATGGTCGATTACCGGACCAACTACGCAAAGGACATCACAGCCATGATCCGGGAAAGCTACGGAGCCAGCGTCGGCGTGATGGAGTCCTACATCCCTTTCTCCGTAAAAGTGGCGGAGGCAACCGCAGAAGGAATGAGCATCTATCGCTATAAACCTAAGTGCAAGGCAACGGATAGCTTTCTTCAGCTGACAAAGGAGGTGATCGGGGCGTGAAGACCACAAAAACAAGACCGGGACAGAAAATCAAACTGACCAGTGTTCAGGAACTGCTGGGTGTGAGTAATGAAGAAACAGCACTGGATCTTGAAGTCGAAAAAATCCGGTCCTTTAAAAACCATCCTTTCAAGGTTGTGGATGATGAAAAAATGCAGGATCTTGTGGAGAGTATCCGGGTCAATGGCATCCTTTCTCCTGTTCTTGTTCGTCCCATCGGCAACGACATCTATGAAATGGTCTCCGGCCACCGCAGGATGCACGCGGCAATCATACTGGGAATGGAAAAGATTCCCGCGATTATCCGCGATATGACCGATGATGAAGCGATTGTCAAAATGGTTGATGCCAATATCCAGAGAGAGGAACTGCTTCCAAGCGAGAAGGCATTTGCTTATAAGATGAAAGTTGAGGCGATGAGACGCCAGGGAAAAAGAAATGATTTAACTTCTGTCCAAAATGGACAGAAGTTAGCAGGACGCGTTTCAAGGGAAATTGTTGCACAGGAAGTCGGCGAAAGCTCTCAGCAGGTTCGTCGCTTTATCCGTCTCACGGAGCTGATTCCTGAGCTTCTCGACTATGTCGATCAGAGGCGCATCCAGTTCACTGTCGCCGTTGAGATCTCCTATATCGATCACGAAGTCCAGAAGTGGCTCTATGAGTACATCAGGGATAACGGCATGGTGAGAATGAACCAGATTACACTATTGCGCACACAGTTACAGGTCGGTGCTATTACACAGACTAAAATGATCGGGATTCTGAATGAAAGCCAGCCCGGCAGAGTTCCCACTTCAAAGGTCACCTTTACTGAGAAAAAGCTGCGGGAATACTTTCCTCCCACCTACACCACCACACAGATGAGGGATATCATTGAGGATCTGCTTGCCGACTGGAAAAGGACCCGGAATGAGTTCATGGAAGAGGGGTGATGATGTATGAAGTGCAATTTTGATTACTTCTATGGCGCCCAGGCTGACCAGTTCAGTTTTATTCGGATTCCACGGGTAATCCTGACGGATGCAGCCTTTAAAGAGCTTTCAATTCAGGCAAAGGTGCTGTATGGAGTACTTCTGGATCGTATGTCACTCTCACGGAAAAATGCCTGGTTTGATAAAGAAAATCGCGTTTTTATCATCTATCAGATCGGCGAGATTCAGGAAGACCTTGGATTTACAAAGAAAAAAGCGATGGAACTCCTTTCAGAACTGGAAAAATTCGGGCTTCTGGAAAAGAAACGCCGGGGGCATGGCCTTCCCAACATTCTGTATGTGAAGAGCTTTATGTCCGGTGTAACTGCTGTGAACCGAGCAGATCTGACGGGGGACCATGAAAATGACGAGTTTAGAGGTTCTGATTCTGGAACCTTTGATTATCAGGAGAGCGACACCGTTGAAATAGATTCCGATGCCATTTCTGAGGGGAATGAACCTATGACCACTAAATCAAAGGTGTCGGAAGGGGGTAAAAAGCGTTCCAGAGGTGCCGATTTTGACACTTCTGTGCAGAGGAAGACTTGTTCCAGAAGTGCCGAATCCGACACCTTAGAGGTGCCGAAACCTGCACTTCTTGAAGTTCCGAAATCTGCACCTCTTGAAGTCCCGATTTTGGGACCTCTTATGAGTAATACTAAAGATAACAAGACTGATGGGAACTATATCGAATCAAATCATATCCTGTCGGGACCAGGGAGATGGACAAATGGCTCAGGCAGAGATCAATCTGATGCGAGGAGATCTGATTCGAATAGAGGCTCTCTTGCTCGGGAATACAGGGAGTTAATCTGTGCGAACATCGAGTATGATAACCTGCTGCTGACCTTCCCCGAAAAGAAAGAACTGCTCGAAGGTATCGTGGATCTGATCCTTGAGACTGTCCTTACTACGTCAGAAGAGATTCTGATAGCCAGCAATTACTTCCCGGCAGAGATTGTAAGAAGCAAATTTCTGAAATTGAATTACTCGCATGTCCGATACGTAGTAGACTGCCTGAACGCGAACACGACAAGAGTCAGGAACATCAAAAAATACCTGCTTGCCTCACTGTTCAATGCACCGAGCACGATCGATGGGTATTTCACTGCTGAAGTCAACTACGATATGGCGGAATTAGCAGCGGGACATTGAAACAACAAGGCAGTATGATGCGCGATGAAACTGGCAGAGGAGTAAGGAGGCTGAGATAAGCGAAAGGAGCAACAGACCTATGTTGACAATAATGCAGATAATTGCATGGACACTGAAGATGATTTTGAGGATTCTGTTGATTCCTGTGGTTCTGATACTGACAATCCTGTACTGGGTCGGTACCGTAATCGTTGCTTTCTCCACATGGGTTCTGGACCTGATTGGCGGTCTTTTTATTATGACCGGCCTTTTGAGTTTTGGGTTTGGACTGGAGCCAGCCTCTGAGATGTGGAGAATGGTTACCATAGGAATCGGTTTCTGTGTCGCACCAATGGCGGCAGGATGGGTCGTCACCAGGTTTGCCGTACTGGCAGAGCATGTACACTTCTGGCTCATCTCTTGAAGAATGAAAGACACAAAACCAGTACAACATTTTAGCATCCGGACTTTGTATAGTCCTGATTATATATATCCTTTAACAGAAAGCAGTCTGCGCAAAACGCATAGGCTGCTTTTTCAGATAATTCAGGTCATTATCTATAAAATTTCAGACAGAGAAATAATTGACTGACCGTCCAGATGGACACCTTATAGTTCATGATATAGGTATAAGATCAGTAAATTTCCATAGAAGAGGGTTCATTTTAAATGATTAGAAAGTATAAAGGGATATTTTCTTATCTGAGCACTTTTTTAAGGTGTAACAATTTTGATACACCTTAAAGATTTGGGAACAGTAATCCTACAAAGGAAGAACAGTTCCGGTTTGAAGAGGCTATGGAATACCTCAGTCAGGTAACACCTGAAGGCGGTCATCCGGAGGCTTTCGATTATAACCTTGCTATGCATTTTATGGACATAAAGGAATTTGCTCTGGCAAAGAAATATCTGGAAGTAGGTGCCAAAACCGGTGACTGGACATGTAAACAAGGTCTGGGGATCATCTGGTATTACGGCCTTTGTGGTGAACAGGATTTTGAAAAAGCCTACTATTATTTTGAAGAACGAAGATTTGGCCGAAGTGCGTACCTTTTGGCTGACATGTACCATTATGGCTATTATGTTAAACAGGACGTGTCCAAATGTCGGGAAATACTTGAAGAGTTGTTTATCAAAGCAAGCCAGGAAAGATATGATGGCAGATTTTATTTAAGCACATTCTACCCGGAAGTAGCATTGCGCCTTGCAAGGCTGAATCTGGAAGAAGGTCAGGCGAGCCTGTTCGATCTGGATGGCTTGTACAGTGCGAGAAAGGTTTTGGCTGTTCGTCAAAAAAAATCCCCCACATGGATGAATCTGAAAACTATGCGCAGCATTTTAGAGACGATATCGTTTTTGGAAGGAGAGAACTACCGATTTAGAGATATATATGATCTTATGGTTATGGACTTTTCAGATGAGACCATGAAATTTGAATATAATGATGCAAAGTATCAGGTAAAAATATTCACTGATACAAGCGAAACGATTTATCAGTTTCAGAACAAATGGTTTCATGGTCCAGATGATTTTCTAGAAAAAGCGCAGATTGAGGGAAAAGGAATCACAACTGTCTATGATGAGATAAAAGGAATATGGATTGAATAGACCAGGGTTATAATATTCGTATTTAAAGGCGTATCAATTCTGATACGCCTTTAAATAAAATGAAATTTATCATAAACACATTAATGATTTGTTTTTAATTATGTAAACATCTCCATTTATCCAAGGGAGCAAGGAGTGCAATACCAGCAAATATTATGTCATGTTGAATAATAGAGTTGTGGTGATTATAATAATATTTTGGAAAATTGAACAAAAAGTTTGTTTCAATGCAAGAAATAAAAGTGTCTCTCCTATACAATAGAAGACTCCAATAACCTGTTCTTTTGACAACATTGAACTAATCCAGGACATATATCTGCAATATCATGATAGGCATCTAGCAAAAAGAGTTATATAGTACTGCAACAATTAAGGAAAATGAGTGTTCTAATAAATGGTTGTACCAGAATTAAAAGTGTATTTGATTTAGTTGTGAACTGAACGATATTATAGAACCATTTATGAAAGAATACCAGATGAAATAGAATAAGAGAGGCATCACAATGGGAGTAATAATATCTAATCGAGATTTCTTCACTATTGACAAGACCGGATTGTTGAGGCCATTGATTTTTTGTAGCCCAGATAAGGATTTGAAAGATAAGGCAATCTCACTGAATGTGCTTCTTGCGGAGAGGCTTGTTGCCGTTAAACCAAATCGAAGAACGATGAGAATGGAGCAATGCTTTCAACAAGTTCTAAATACACTGACTGAAGGTGTGGTAATTAAGGATTTTGACGTGATGTTCAATCCAGAATACGAAGTGGATATTTTACGCATCATGATTGCACAGTATAAAATAAAACCTTTTGATCTAATATGGCCAGGAAAATACCAAGAAGGAAAGCTCATTTATGCGGAGGAAGGTTACAGCGACTATAAGGTTTATGAAATAGACAAATACGATGTGACTTGTGTGATTTAGGAGGAAGCAAATGAAATATTCAGAATTGATCAGTTTTAAGCCGATTGAATCAACAATCCAGTTGTTGGAGACCGCAGAAAAGTCTGCGGCACGGGATGCGGTTAGCACATATGTTATGTCGGATACTATGGCAGAAGGAATGAAAGCTCCTGTTATTGATCAACTGCAGATGGAAGAAGTTGTAGATAATAAGGCAGTAATGGTAGTCGGTAACTTTGGTACAGGTAAATCTCATTTGATGTCCGTGATTGCAGCTGTGGCGACTGATGCAGAGAACCTGAATTATCTGCAAAATAAGAACTTTGCTGCTGACATGCAGGTCATCGCCGGAAAGTTTGAAGTTCTTCGCATGAAAGTGGATGGGCTTACAATGCCTCTCCGTGAAATTATCATGGGAGAAATTGAGGATGATTTTGCCTCCAGAGACATTGATTATGAAGTGCCGAATTTGGATAGTGTTCGTGATAATTCCAGAATTATCAAAGAGGCTATGACGAAGTTCCAGAGCAAATATCCGGATAAGGGTTACTTGATTGTGATTGATGAGCTCCTTTCTTATCTGACCTCAAGAGATGAGAGGCAGATCGTTCTGGATCTTGCCTTCCTTCAGTCGATGGCAGAAATGTGTTCAAAGTCAAAGCTACGTGTTATCTGTGGTGTTCAGGAGAAGGTTTTTGATAATCCACGCTTTAGCTTTGTAAGCGAAACTTTGAAGAAGGTTGGAGACCGCTTCACGCAGATCATTATCACGAAAGAAGCAACGGCCTATGTTGTATCAGAACGTATTCTGAAAAAGACTCCGGAACAGAAGGCAATGATTCGGAGCCATCTTGAAAAGTTCACGAATCTCTACGCAGGGATGTCTTCACGGCTGGAGGAGTTTGTGGATCTCTTCCCGATTCATCCTTCCTATATTGATGTGTTTAACCGAATCTATCTAATTGAGAATAGGCACATCCTGAAGAATATTTCTACCTGCATCAGAAAAATCTTTGATACCAATGTGCCGGAAGAAGCGCCGGGCATCGTATCTTTTGATGATTATTGGCCTGCTATAAAGTCCAATGGTCTGCTGAAAAGCGATGTGACAATCAGCCGGGTGGTGAATGCCAGCCAGCAGCTTGAGGATATCATTAATCGTTCCTTCCCAAAGCCTGCCTATAAGCCACTTGCCATTCAGATCATCTATGCCCTGAGCGTACACCGTCTGACAACGAACGGTCTTGATGTGCAGTTCGGTCTAACAGCAGAAAACCTTAAGGACGATCTGTGCCTCTACCTTCCGATGCCGGAACAGGATGCGGATTTCCTTTTAGGCGCAGTCAATGCCACGTTGAAAGCGATCATGACCACAGTTTCCGGCCAATTCATTATCTTCAATGATGCCAATAATCAGTATTATATCGATGTAGACAAAATCGTTGACTACGATGAAAAAATCAAGCAGAAGGCATCTGTGATGGCTGACTCTGAATTGAATATGTATTTCTATAATGCGGTATATTCTTGTCTTGAATGGGATGCCAAGCAGTATGTAACGAACTTCAACATTTATGAATATGATTTGAATTGGGACTCACATAATATCTTCCGAGAGGGATATCTGTTTATGGGGCTTCCGGGTGAGCGCAGTACTGCGCAGCCGGAACGTGATTTTTATATCCACATCATGCCTCCTTACGGAAATGCGGATGTGAATATTGATAATTTGCCGGATGAGGTTTATCTGTTCTTCCGTGGTACCGACGAGTTTAAATCGATGCTTGGATTCTATGCTGCAGCACAGAGCCTTGCACAGATCAGCGAAGGTAAGGATAAGGATGCCTACCTGAACAAGGCTAACTTCCAGCGTAAGAAACTGGTCAAATATCTTAGTGAGAATAAGAATACTTGCTTCAATGTTACCTATGATCATCAGATGAAGCAGATGATTGAAGTGCTGCGTGGAAAATATAACCGTGACATGACCTTTAAGGATACTATCGATCTTGCAGCGTCGATAGTATTCGATAACTACTTCAATAAAAAGTATCCGGACCTCCCGGTAATGCGTACCAAGATCACCAGAAAAAATAGAGCGGATGCGGTTAGGGCTGCTTTCGATTATTTTGGCGGAAGGAAGAATCAGCAGGCCACATTGATGTTGCAGAGCTTTGGTGTACTGGATGGAGATAAAATTAAACCAGAGGGCTCTAAGTATGCCATGTACTTTATTGATGAGATCAAAAAGCTACCACCGCAGGGTGTGATGAATTTCTCGGATCTCTTTGATGTTGGTTTTTTGGATGAATGTTTTGATAAAAAGTTTAAAATCAGCTTTATGTATACGCCGATCATTTTCCTGTCGATGGTGTATGCAGGCTATGCTGTTATCACGATGAAAAACGGGACAACTATTACCGCATCCAATTTAGACCAGATTCCAAAGATTAGCGTACTTGATCTTTATGAATTCAAATACATTTCAAGACCAGCACAGATCGCAATGGCAGAACTGAAGCATCTCTTTGATGTTTTGGGACTGAATCCAGCACTTCTTGATAATCCAAATGATCGATATAAGGGAGTGGCGGATCTTGCTAATAAGGCAAAGGAACTGAGTACAACTGCAGTTTTTGCTAGTAAAAAGCTATCTGATGGATTTGATTTATGGGGAGAACCGTTAGTCAATGCAACAGAACTTCGAAGAATGCAGGGCGCTTGTAATGCCGTGCGCGATGAGTTCAGTAATTACTCCGCAAAATATAATACACCAGCAAAACTAAACAATTTCACACATTCTCTTGCAGAAGTAGACGAATTGGCTGATAAAATTGCACTGGTCAATATCATTGGTGAGTACACAAAATTTAAATCAGATTGTGCAGCTATTGTTGGATACATTTCAAATATCGAATATATTGATCTCGGTGCAGCTTTCAAATCAGAGCTGGATCAGGCAAAGGGAACGTTCCGTGAGATTCGGGATAGTGTTATGGACGGTACGGCTGCCGATATCGCATCAAGGCAAGTTGAGGTTGCACTATCCAAGGTAAAAGAGAAATACATTAGCACTTACTTTGAGGAGCATAAGAAAAAACGTCTCGGTATAAATGATGCAAAACGACGTGGAAAGATTCAGGAAAGCGTAGAATTGGCTAAATTGAAGAAACTTCGTTCAATTGAAATTGTTTCTTCTGCAAAATTATCCGTAATTGAACAGGATATCTCTGGATTACAGGTTTGCTATGAGCTGACTCCGGAAGAGCTGAAGACGACCCACATTTGTCCACACTGCCGCTTCAACCTTGGAGATCATACAAAAAACGTATTCGGTCAGTTGGACAATATAGAGAACCGGATAGATGATCTGGTTTCGGAATGGACAAAGACTTTGCTGGATACAATCTCTGATCCGATAGTTGCCAGCCAAAAGGAATATTTATCTTGCGACCAGCAAAAGGCTATTGATGACTTTGTGTCATCTGGGCAGCTTCCTAAGAGGGTAGATGATTTCTTTGTTAAGGCGATCAGTGCTCTATTGCAGGGTTTTGACCCGGTTGTTATCGATATGTATGAATTGATGCAGAAGCTTGAGGAACTTCCACCGCTGGACGAGAAAGCTTTCACAGCAAGAATCACAAGTATCCTTGCAACCTATACAAAGGGAAAGGATGCGAGCAAGATTCGTATTGTTGTAAAGAGGAAAGACAGAGAGGTGTAAATAATGGAACGTAGAAAACTGACAAAAGAAGATATTGACAGAGTTCGTGGTATCGAAGGTTTTCCTGTTGGTACTGATGAAGATATTATAGCCCTTTCAGATGCCCCATATTACACGGCCTGCCCGAACCCATTTATCGATGAGTTTATTCGTGAGAATGGCACTGAGTACAAAGAGGATGATGAATACCATTGTGAGCCTTTGGCAGTAGACATCAGCGAAGGAAAGTATAACCCTACATATCGGATGCATCCATATCATACAAAAGTTCCGCATGCTGCAATTATGCAGTACATACGGCACTATACAAGAGAGGATGATTTGATTTATGACGGGTTTTGCGGTACTGGAATGACGGGTGTTGCCGCACAGCTATCGCGAGTTCAAGAATGGGGAGAAACTGTCGAAAGGGGAAGAAAGGCAATACTATGCGATATTTCTCCAGAGGCTACATTTATTTCATTTGCCTACAACCAACCGTACTCACTCACTAAAACAGTGGAAGAAGCAAATCGATTGATTTCAGAATGTAACAAGAAGTATGGATGGATGTACAAGACGAAATCTCCGGAAGGTTTTGATGTGAATATTGACTCTTGTGTATGGTCAGACGTTTTTATATGTCCTAATTGCGGTCATGAGTTTATATTCTGGAAAGAAGCAGTTGACGTAGAGAATGGTAAAATCCCTACAACATTTCACTGTAAAAAATGTGGTGCGAGTCTAAAGAAGAAAGATTGTGAACACGCAGTTGAGGTGAAGTACGACAACATATCTGATGAGATGGTTACAGGATACAAACAGGTTCCGGTTCTTATTGGGTATTCTGGTGCTCGCAAAGGCAGCAAAACTCCTGATAAAAATGACTTAGAAGTACTTGAGAAAATAGAAAATATGAAAGTGGAGTGTTTTGTTCCGCTCGCTCTTCTGCCACATGGAGAGAAAACTGAGGAGGCTATTGCACGAGGAATCACACACACATACCAGTTTTATTATAAACGATCGCTCTTCGTTTTTGGGTACTTATGGCATAATGGGAGCCTTCGGATAAAGGCAATTGTTTCGAAACTGTTATTTAGATTAACTAAGCGGTATGCTCTTACATATCAAAGTGGTACTTGGGGAGCAGGAGGTGGGCCGACTCCAGGAACATTATATATTCCGTCATTAGTAAAAGAGCTGAATATTATAAATCAATTTAAAGATGCAGTTCGTGATTTTTCTAACGCGTATGAGGATTATGATGATGGGCAAGTAATTATTACTACTCAAAGTTCTACATCTATCCCACAGATTCCCAATGATAGCATTGATTATATTTTCACGGATCCTCCGTTTGGAAGTAATATTATGTACTCAGAATTAAACTATATATGGGAATCATGGCTTAGAGTGCTGACAAACGAAGAGAAAGAAGCAATTGTTAGTCAGTATCATGGGAAGAACCTTGTGGACTATCAGAAATTGATGACAAGATGTTTTTCTGAAGACTACAGAATCCTTAAGCCGGGCAGATGGATAACGATAGAATTCCATAATTCAAAAAACAGTGTATGGAATTCAATTCAAGAAGCTATACAGGCTGCCGGGTTTGTTGTTGCTGACGTACGAGTTTTAGATAAAAAGCGAGATAGCTTTAACCAAGTTAAGGAAGCAAGTCAAGCAATCAAGCAAGATCTTGTTATTTCAGCGTACAAACCGCTTAGCCGTTTTTTCCGTGAGTTTAGGGAGGAGATCGGTACAGAAGAGACAGTCTGGTCTTTTGTTCGACAGCATTTAGAAAAAATACCAGTTGTGGTAGTTAAAAACGGGAAAATTGAAATAGTCTCAGAGCGTCAAGCGTATCTTTTGTACGACAGAATGGTGGCTTACCATATTGTTAACGGCATTCCAGTGCCGATTGATGCTACTGAATTCTTCCAAGGACTCGAAGAAAGATATCTTATCCGTGATAGCATGTATTTTCTGGCAGATCAAGTGAATGTCTATGATACTGCACGAATTACGAATGACGTGGAACCTATACAGTTTAGTCTTTTTGTTACAAATGAGAAGACCGC
>Ga0256405_10011512_pt1 | contig 11263 bp, 11 predicted proteins | sample RumenRJG_02DNA_FD_189096 | JGI IMG/M metagenome (GOLD analysis project Ga0256405, IMG submission 189096) | Bovine rumen microbial communities from Lethbridge, Alberta, Canada - RJG_02 | ecosystem: Host-associated > Mammals > Digestive system > Stomach > Rumen | place: Canada: Alberta...
TGAATTAAGAGCTACGAGTCTGAGGGGTGAAGTCTGAGGGCTGAGGGGCGTGTCTGGAGCGGTCCAGAGTGATCCAGAGTCCCTGCCAAATAGCAAGGAGTTGGCAAGGAGTTAGGCGTGGATTATCGTGTACTTGAAAGCATAGGAACTCGGATAAGACGGGTGGGTATTGATGGTATCGGTTATCGGACTTTGATCTACGGACAACGTCTGAGGATGGCAGCCAGCGGATGCTGAATGCTCTGGAGGTGGGGACGCGCGTGCCTATTCATCGGCACCTCAAGACCAGCGAGACGGTGGTTTACCTGGAGGGTGCCTGGACTGGGTGTTCTATGAGGAGATTGCTGGCTTGGATACCGGCGGGCCTGTGAATGATGGCGAGTCGGCAGAGGATGAGGCACAGTTTGTGGAGACTGCCCGGTTTAGGGTTTGCCCCAGAGACGGCGTGTTTGGTATCCAGGTGCCTCAGGGAGCTTGGCACTCAATTGAGGTTCATGAGGCTTCTACTATTTTTGAGGCTAAGGATGGGGCTTACGGGCGGTGATTGAATCTGGGGATTGCTTATTGGCCTGGATGTCGGGATTTGAACTGGTGTTGGGGGTATCGGTCGTTATCGGGCATCGGACCATAAGAAACTTGGGATAAATTTGCGCCCGGGGATTACTGGGCCGGCTACTCTTAAGTATCGGTTGGAGGATGAGATGATTTCAGAGTACGTTTCTGCCCGCCAAGCAGCCGGGGATACTCGGGGGATGCAGGAGATTGCGGTGGAGTATAATGATACTGTTATTTATCCTGATAAGGTTAGACTTAACTGCTATTATTATCGGCATTACTCTTTTGTTAAGGATATACAGATGATATTTTGTACGGTGCTGGGGCGTAAGATGGAGTATGCTGGGGAGGTGATTTAGTTTCGCATATAAGAGTGAATAGTTAATGGTTATCGACGAGCAATTACTGAACCAGGTTAGTGCGCAGGCGAAGGCTTCTCCCCGTCTGCGAATGCGCTCGGCATGCCGCTTTGCTTGTCAAAGAATTATAACTTTCATCAGTCGCTGGAGGAAAAATGTCATCGTTTTCTCAACGCTGTTGAACCAGGAACTGTTGTTCCTATCCATCGGCACCCAACCAAGGATGAGACATTTGTTGTTCTGAGGGGACAGGTTCGCGTGACTACTCACAATGATGATGGGACCGTGATAGAAGATGTGGTGCTGAGTCAGGAGAGTGGCAATTACGGGGTTAACATTCCTAAGGGTGTTTGGCATAAGTTGGAATCGCTAGAGGCTGGGAGTGTTGTTTTTGAATGCAAGGAGGGGCCGTTCTCAAGACTCGCAAGCTCGAATGAGCGACCAGAGGTCGAGCGTGTGCCGCATGAGGTGGATGGAATTCTGGACATTGGGCGCTTATGAAGGGGTTCTTTAAAGGATTATGGCGTTTCTGCCGGTTTTTGTTCTGGCCACGGTGGGGAAATACCCCGAAAGATGAAACGTGAGGGTGGTACGCGGTGACATTAGGGATGGTGACAATAGGGACGGTTATGTTTGTCACCTTTTTGCTGGCGAACTAGGGAGCTAACTGGTCTTGGGGAATTGAGTTGCCACATTGTTCTGTTGATTTTTGGGAGGTTGCTTATCGGCCTCCCTTATTTTTTCAACAATTTGCGGGCGGTTTTGTTGGGGTTTGGGGATTTCTTGTATTTTTGCGGATGGCGGTGGCTGGGCTGCTGCATTAGGTTGACGTCGGGCTCTTGGTTAAGGAGTTGGGCGGCGCTCCGGGGGTGGGGTGGCTGTTGATATGGCGGTGATTCGGGCTTTTTTGGGGGGCTTGTGACTGAAAGTTGGTCTCTTTTATGATACAAAAGGGGTCTGTCCCCTTTTGTACTTTTTTTGTGTTTTCGGACTTGTTTATGAGGAATGGTTGAGGAGTTAAGTTGTTTTTCATTACAGGATTTGGCGGTGCTTGATGCTTTGATGCGTGAGTTATCGACCACAAGTTATTGTGATGAGCTTTTGCTGTCTAATGCCTTAGATGATGCTAATGTCCATGTGTATGTGATTAGGGATGAAGGGCACATTGTGGCTACCGCCACGCTTTGCATTAAGCACACGCTGGAGTTCACTGTAGGGGATGTGGAATCGGTGGTTGTTAGTTCTCGGTGCCGTGGGCTTGGATACGGGAAGGCGCTGATGCGGGGTGTGATTGAGGCGGCAAAGGGGCTTGGCGTGCATCATTTGCAGTTGACTTCTCATTCGGGGCGGGTGGCGGCTAATGAGTTTTATCGGGGGCTGGGGTTTGTGCGGTATGAGACTAATTGTTATAAGATGATATTGAAGGGATAATGAAAGTTCTGAAAGCTTTGTTGTAGTTTTGTAGATATGTGTTGTGCCAAGAAGAGGTCAGAGGTCTGAAGTATGAAGGCTGTGGTATGATGTAAGAGGGATGGATCAAGGTTAATGATTTATGGTTCAGGAAATTGAGAAAGTGATATGATAGTCACTGGTGATACAAATTTCTACAGAAAAATTGTAGAAGAAATAACCATTAAGGATATGTGGAAAGTTGCTATCATTGTCAAAGAACTGACAAAGGCAGAACGAAAGAAGGGTATTAGGGCTATGATGGGTAGTATAGCCGCTAGTGAACTGCTTTCGCATTTGCTGGATGACCCAACATCAAGGGACTATCGCTCCTGCTTGAAAGCCTGCAAGGTGATGTATGGTCACTGTAAAGAGGATGAGAACTCATTTAGTCTGCTACCGTCACCTCAGACACAAATTGCTATGGAGTACTTTGGCAAAATAAACCAATTAGCAATTAATACCCAACAAACGTTAGGGAGAGTGATGAGTCAGATAGCCAAGAATCCTAATTGCAAAACAATCACCAAGTTCTCTAGTGAGCTGACACAAGTAAAAAATCATATTCAGAGTACTGAGCAGTGCCTGATTAACGAGGTGCTGTTGATGTGTAAGCAAATTGATCCAAGTTACACAGACTGGCACTTGTTTGTAGGTAATAAAAAGAAAAGGGCAGCTTATTTGAGTTTCATCAGGTCACAGACTTTCATGGAACAAACGGCCTGTGCCATGCTTGTCGCTGTAAATATGCAATTGACACAACAAGGGCTACTACCACAAACGCCAGTAGTAACACAGAATATGGTTAGCACATTTATCAGGAGTTATCAGGTCGCGTTATCACTTAGGGAATTTTTCTTTTCGCAGTTCCTTAATCCGGGATTTGACCTTACTACCAAATCCAGAGCTAACTTTCTATGGGATGAACAGATTCTATATTTCGTAGGAAAGCAAGTAGGGAATGAAGATATTATCCTGCTAACAAGCGACAATAAGATGTGCGATGCAGCACAGAACTGTGGTGTGCGGGATAAGGTGAGAAAATATGACGAGTACATTGAAGAACTGGGTATTGAACCAGTGCTTAATGCTATAAAGAAAGGCAGATGCTGCTATGACTGTTCAGGATTAAGCGGGCGTTGAAAATAAACTAATACGATTATGCCACAGCCACAGAGAAAAAGGTTCGTATACCATGTTTATTGATATAACTAAAGAGGGGAATGTAAGTAGTAAGTTTGTAGTGTTAAATGATTGAGCATATGTCCTCCCTTAAATTGAAAACACCAAAAGGAAATCTTAAAGTGGGCGACGGCTGTCCTGTTCGGACAAACTGTAATGTGGGCATCAATACTGAGGCTAGCAGAGCATACGAAATAGAGCGGCTGGAAGCCATTAGAGAAAGCAATTATTACCCCGACACTTTTATGGATCTTTCGGTTGGGAAGTTGGGTAAACCTTTCTACAAGGAGATACAGGAACGTTTTGAGTGCCCTGTGGGGTTTGTGCCTTCTTACCTGTTACCAACCAATACCGCGATCAACAGAAAGACCGCCATTGACATTATAAAACGACTTGCAGAGGATGAAATTTCTTTCTTGACAATTCATCTTACTGCATCGAAAGAAATGCTTAATGTGGCTAAAGCCACCCGCAAGATTCCTGTGACCAGTAGGGGCGGATGCGCGGTGCTGCACCAAATGAACCTGAGTGGTCGAGGTAATATCTGGATGGAAAGTTTGACAGAAATCATAGAAATTGCCAAGAAACACAGGATTACGATTAGCCTTGGAACAACATTCCGACCGGCTGGTATCAGTGATGCCTGCGATGAAGTTCACTTGAAAGAGACCGAGGAACAGTTGAAGTTATGCAGGATGCTACAAGAGGAGGGAGTGCAGGTGATTGTAGAGAATGTGGGGCATATTTCCATAGACCGACTGGAAGAACATTGTGAGTTGTTACGTCAGATGAATGCGCCAATTATGCCTCTTGGGCCTACGCCTACGGATAGTGCTATTGGCGTTGATCATATTGCCGCAGCCATTGGTGCTTCTTTTATGGGGTACTGGGGGTGCGCCCATATTATCAATTGCGTAACACGTGCTGAACATCAGAGCTGCACATTCACTATTGAAGAGACCTTGGAAGCCATCCGCAGTGCAAAACTGGCAGCACATATTATTGATGTGGCGCGAGGAATTGACAAAGATGTTGATAATAAAATATATACAGAACGTGCTAATAATCGGAGTTGTTTGTCCGATAACAATATGGACTGCACAAGGTGTGCACAGTTTTGTCCTTTGAAATCAGAGAGTAATTATGGACCAAAGAACTAAAGATGCCATTCGCCAGCAGAAAAGTGCCTTATGCCTTTTTGTTGAGGATGAAAAGGCATTCTATCAGAAGTATTGTAACGAACTATCAGGAAGGATTATCCGCGAGAAGAGGATTCTGGAGTTTGAGACTCCCAACAGGGTAAGGGTTACGTACGAATACGATGTTGAGGCTTCGAAGAAAACATTCAACGAGGAAGATATTGTATTTCTGTTTCTGCCAGACAAGCGGAAGAGTTGGTTGAAGATATACGTGGACGGCAAAAGGTTGACCATCCCCAATTCTGCCAAGATAAAAGATGCTCTGTTTGAGACGGTAAAGAAGGATTTGGAAAACCTAAAAAATAGTATTGAAACGGAGAAAAGCGTTGAGGTTTTATGGTCTGAGATTTGGGAAGACAAGAAACCTATTCCATGTTTCATCTTCACAGACTCCTTACCATCAGACTTTAATTCGGGCATTGTTGAGATTGTATTTTATGATTTTCTTGACATCGATAAAAGCAGAAAGAAGTGGTGTTGTCGATTGTTTGACGAGAAGCATTATCAATACACGTACCCATTGGTGGCTCAGGGAAACTCCTGGCTGTATGTGAAATCGCCCAGCCGGTTTGACATCAACGTGAAGTATGATGCAACGAATATTGAGAGGAATGAAGAGATTGACCCCGAAATAAGTTCTTATACTATCAAAGGCAGGGATAAGAAAGGACAAGAGAATTTCAAGATTTCGGTTAATGTGCCCCGAACGCTTAGGCTTTGGTATTCTTCCCTTGTATGTTTGGGCATATTCTTTATTCTCTGTTTTCTAGGAGCTGTGGGATGTGCGGTCTATAACGGACTTGGTATCCACGACTTTTCTCCCGTCTATGCACAGGTAGGCATCTCCATCATAGCTGCAGTGATAGCTACACGCGGATGGTTGATGAACGAGGAGACGGTACTGAAAAGGGTATCAAAATGGCTTACCTGGATAGTCATCATCATAGTGTTCATGCTCATTGGGGCATACTCACTCTTTATGCTGAAGTAGTATGACCAATATCTTTGATGAATATAGAAAGGAGTATCGGGAGAAGGAAGAACCTATTCCCGTAAATTTCCGTGAATTAGTATCACATTTAAACAATAAAGAGAGGTTTACACATCTTATTCATTCGTACCCAGCCAAACTATTATGTAATATTCCTTATTTTTTCTTGTCTAATACCGAGTTCTGCCCTTTAGAAGGTATTGTCCTCGATCCCTTTTGTGGGACAGGAACTGTGCTTCTTGAAGCTGCCTTAAGTGGCAGAAGTGCATGGGGGGCTGATGCTAATCCATTAGCGGTACTCATATCAAAAGTAAAGACCACTTATATCCCCAAAGAGAATCTACTTAAAGCCCTTTCGACCATACTTAATAGGGCAGAAAGGAGCCGTGAATCGTATTCAGCAGATGGTATGATTGAAGGCTGGTTTTCGGAGAGTACAATCACCCAACTATATAGGTTGCAACTTTCTATAGAAAAGGTCAAGAGTGAGAATCAAAAGAATTTTTTCTTGCTATGTTTCTCTAACCTTATTAGGAAAGTAAGCTACGCAGACCCGACCATAGCCGTACCAGTTCATCTTAACCCTCAACGTTTTTCTGAAGGAAGTGAACGAAGAGAAGCGGCTACTTTTAGATTAGAAACTCTTAAGGCAGTAGATGTATATGACAAGTTTGAGAGTATATGCCGACTGAATATTGAACGTGTTAATTCGCTTAAAGGGAATAAGAGTTTAAGACTTGCAGAAGTTGTTTCAAATGATGCACGACGTTTGACAAGGCATTATTCTAAAGAAGAGATGATTCAGGATGGTACTGTTGATTTGATATTAACATCCCCGCCTTATGCTGGGGCGCAAAAGTATATTCGTGCATCACGTTTGAATTTGTATTGGTTAGGTACTAAAGATGCTTCCGTAATTAGAAGTATCAATGACAAGAACATTGGACGAGAAGATTACCATAAAGAAGAATACAGTAAAGAGTTTATAACAGGCATTGAGGCCGCTGATGATGTTTTGAAAGAGTTATATAAAAGAGGAAAGAAAGAGAGAGCCTGTATTGTGGGGAATTATCTCAACGAGATGAAAGTTGCGTTGGATGAGTCGTACAGGGTTCTTAAGAAAAATGGATATATGGTAATTATAATTGGGAATAATACAGTTTGTGGGTTGTCGTTCAATACTCAGGATTACCTTACTACCTATTTACTGTCAAAAGGTATGCAATTGGAGTTTAAACTGATAGACGATATCAAGTCATACGGTTTAATGACAAAAAGAAATAAAACGGCTAATAAAATATCAAGCGAATGGGTGATAGTGTTGAAAAAATAGTTCCATCTGCCGAGCCCCGTGATTCTGGCCTTTATGATAGTCTGGATGAAAAAATCAAGATCCTTCATGAGACGGCATGGCACGACAAATGGCAGAACCAGGGAGACCAATACCACACTTGGCTGGAGAATTTCAAGGAAGATGAAAAAATCCCTGCTATGTTTCTCCTGTCGAAGTTTATGTATTTCGATAATGAGACTATACGAGAACTGATGCAGAGGGTGTATGAAGATTTGTATAGAAGACCCATTATTTACGAGATACGAAGAAGTAAAGAGAACACAAGAGATGCTAATATAATAGAGTGCGAATTTAACAAACATTTAGCTCGAACACGCTTTTTGAGCATCGGTAATCCATCTGAGAGCAGTGCCCATCTTCTATATTTCTTCCGCCAAGAAAACAGGCTTGAACGTGATTTGTTTATTAATGCCCATCAACTCTATACACATACGGCAGAAGGGGATTTGTTGATTGCAAAAACTGTGATAGGAGATATTGGCAGGATTGTGGTGCTGGACGATTTTTGTGGTAGTGGGAGTCAAGCATCTACATTTGACAAGGAGTTTGTTGTTAATTTAAAAAAGGATAAACCAGAAATTAAGATAGACTATTTCTCTTTGTTTGCCATAGAAAAAGGATTGAATAAGATTAAGGGTCTTCACTATGACAGAGCCGAAGCGGTTTTTGTTTTAGATGAAACTTATAAGTGTTTTTCAAATAACTCCCGTTTCTTTGACGTGAAGGAAGCTGACATTAAACAGAATTGCCGTAAACTCTGTACTAAATATGGAAGAAAATTGGAGTCAAGGAATCCTCTGGGTTATAAGAACGGGCAGATGCTGTTAGGTTTTCATCACAATACACCGAATAATTCCCTCCCGATCTTTTGGAGTGAAAGGAAATCGTGGAATCCGATTTTTAAGCGTTTTGTTAAAATATATTGAGTATGAAGAGAATAAATCCGTTTAGTGTGGTCAAAGCGAATGAGTTCTCCTATGAGCAGATATTGCAGTATTGGGTAGATTTCGGTGAGATAGAAGAAGATGGGTTCATTTCTTCTCTCAACCCGAAAGAGTTGATGCCTAAATATGTTCTGGGAAGTAAGGGGTGTGGTAAAACCCATATCCTTAAGTACTACTCTTTTGAAGCCAGACTTTTGAAGTATGGGAACGATATCGCAGAATTGTTGAAAAAAGATGGTTACATTGCTTCTTATTGGAGGCTGGATGGGCTGAGCTCAACTCGGTTCAATAAGAACTCCAAGGACATTGCAGAATGGAAAGAACTTTTTGGATATTACTTTGAATTACATCAGGCAATCATAGCGCTCAAACTATATCAACGCATTACTGATGCACTTAAAACACCGCGTTCGGTTATAGAAGATATAATTACTGGTGTTACAAAACAAGTTGGAATTAGTCTTAAAGTACAGACAATTGATGAGCTTGTTTCTTTTCTAACAAGCAGACGCATTGAGATTGATAAAGAAATCATTGATTTTGCATTTACAAAAAGTATTCACTGGGACAAGGTAAAACCTCTGTTTCCCTTTGGGGCGCTTATATTTGAAATTCCATATACCTTTTCAGAACGTATAAAGGAACTCAAGGGGGTGAATTATGTTTTTGTGTTAGACGAGTTGGAAAAGTTGCGTGTGGATTGGCAGAAAGAAATATTGAACACTCTGGTCTTTGAAAAAAAGAACAATTGTACTTTTTGGGTTGGCGCCAGAAAGAACGGCTATACGACAAGGAATACATTGTCTGGAGAGCCACTTCATGATGGTCATGAATTTGTCTCTGTTGATTTGGATAATATTTTGAGAAGGGATGAAAAAGCGTTTATGAGGTTTGCCGTTAATCTTTTTAAACGACGTCTTGAAATTTGGGAACTACCTTCAATAGCGCCTGAAGATTTGTTCGAAAACTTCGATGACAAGCAATTTATTGAGACTTTCTCAGGGAAGGAGTTGGCTCATTGGAAAAAGTTGAGGACCAGATTCAAGTCGATAGGAGTAACAGAGCAGCAAAGTGACAAACTAGTTGACGCGCTTCAATATCATGTGCAAAACAAACCATTGGAACAAAAACTTAAACTTTATCTGTTTTATATTGAATGGGCAAAGAATAAGGATAATGTGACCATAGATACCTTGTATGATGCTGTTAAAACAGTTAACAGTCAGTATGAAACATATACCAGTGTTGGGGATAGTAGGATTAAGGAAATATACAAAAAGTTTAGGCAGGATTTTATTTCTCAGCTGGCGGAAGAGAACAATGTGAATCTTTTTCAGTACACTGGATTTAAGAATTTGGTACTTATCTCGGACTGTAACCCACGTGTATATTTGACTTTGCTAAAACAGATTATAGATGACTCTTTTTTCAGGGGGAACCAACCTTTTGAGCCTGGAAATGCTGTTTCTCTGAGAAGTCAGTATGTGGGAATCAATGTAACAGCAAAATGGTTTCTGAATGACATAGAAGTATATGGGCAGGATAAGGAAGATCTAGATATAGCTATGAATAATCTTCTTAATTATTTCTATATAAGTCGTTATTGTGATAAACCCACAGAGACATCCCTTTGCTCTTTCTATTTCAGAAAAGAGGCCGGACAAGAGAAAGTGAATGAGATGCTTAGGCTGGCTATAAACGAGTCTTTCTTAATAGAAATTGAAAACGGGAGAAAAGACAAGACGCTCACTGTGCCGCAGTCAACATATCAAATAAACAGTCTTGTCGCTACTTTATACAATCTGTCAACAGCCCGACGTGGTGTAAACTCTTTGCGCTCAAAGATGTTGAAGGCTATTTTTGACAGAGATCACTTCCATGAGTTCAATTCCGTGCTGACAAGTTATAGATGCTCATTGAATGCACCATTTAAACAGAGTGCAGTAAAGATTAAGGAAGTGCCTAATGATAACTGGCCAACATTATTTGATAATGTATGATGAACTATTCATATTATTTCAACGAAGAAATACAAGATACATCCACTTTACAATATGATGTTTTCATCTCTGTTTATGATGGATGCGACCGAACGAAGGAAACTTTTATGAAAGTGAAAGCAGGGAGTAAATACTGGCTTGTGATACCTCAGTATAATCAACCCGAGGAAGAAAGGCCAGACTCCTTCTTGTTCTCATCTAACACCGACGAATCGGATTATTTTTTGGAAGTCGTTGACAAAATGCCACTTGAAGAAGGCAAAAGGATATGTATAGACTCTACCGGTTTTATTATTCCTCATTTGCTTTATCTTGTCCAATATTTGAAACGCAGAGGTTTCCTGACGTTTGATATTTTGTATAGCGAACCTGGTCAATATGAAAAAGGTGAATCTACACAATTTACAAAGAGGGTGGGACATACTCGCCCCATTGTAGGCTATAGTACGGTGGCCAAAGATGTGGAAGGGGAAGATACTCTTATAATATTTGCAGGTTTCAACGACGAGATGGTATCAAATGTTGCACGGGAAAAAAGTAAGGCTAAACACAAGTATTTATTTTCTGGATTCCCTTCGCTTCAAGCAGATATGTATCAGCAAAATCTGATACAGCTTAATAAATCGATAGAGACTATTGGTCAGAAGCACGTGCATTATTGTAAAGCACCTGCCAACGATCCTTTTGTTACAGCAAAAAAATTGCAGGATATTATTGATATGAGACTGAAAAAGCCGGAAGCTGTCAATTATATCCACATAGCACCGCTTTCTACGAAACCGATGGCAATAGCCTCTGCCCTTGTTTACTTTAATAATCCAGAGGCTCCAATAGATATAATATATCCGCCAGCAGAAGAATATATAGGTCATCATTCTATTGGGATAAAGAGAACATGGAGGTATACTATTGAGTTCTGAGGGATTTGAAGTGGTCTTGAGTTATGCGGTCTTTGTGAGCGGAAGGCTCTTTGGGGCAACGCCCCAATGTGCCTGGAGCGGTGGAAATGTCTCAAAAAGAATAATAATACATAAGGGATGCAATAAAATACAGAGAGAATAGTTAATTTTGCAATAGATATATAGTACGATGAAATGAGTGCTGAGAGAAACCATATAAGAGTGTTTGTGTCTTCGACAGTATATGAGTTCGAGACTGAGTTGAGCCGTGTCTTTGCCCAATTGGACGGATACGGCTATGATGTATGCATGTCGAAAGAGGGAACGATAC
>Ga0256405_10011513_pt1 | contig 11260 bp, 2 predicted proteins | sample RumenRJG_02DNA_FD_189096 | JGI IMG/M metagenome (GOLD analysis project Ga0256405, IMG submission 189096) | Bovine rumen microbial communities from Lethbridge, Alberta, Canada - RJG_02 | ecosystem: Host-associated > Mammals > Digestive system > Stomach > Rumen | place: Canada: Alberta | collected...
CGGCTATCGCCTACATCATGCCCATGTTCCTCTTCGGATTCTTCATCATCGGAGGGTCCGTGATGTCGGGCATCCTCAGGGGAGAGGGAGCGGCCCGTGCCTCCATGGTCATCCAGGTAGCGGGTGCCGCCACCAACATTGTACTCGATCCGATTTTCATCTACGGTCTGCACATGGGAGTGGCCGGAGCGGGTTGGGCAACGGTCATCGCGGGATTGGTATCTCTGGTGCTGGGTCTTATGTGCTACAGGAGAGGAAGCGGCATGTACGTCACGCTCCGCGTGAGGGACATGGCTCCCAGTATGAGGTTCACCAAGGAGATCTTGGTTGTAGGTCTTCCCCAGGCCGCAGAGTACGTGGTGATGTCGGTCATCAACATCCCCATGAACTTCATCATCGTCGGTGTGGCCGGAGCTGACACCGTCGGTGTGTACACCTCCGCATGGAGGGTCGCATATGTGGCATTGGTTCCGGCGCAGGCCTACAGCGGAGCGGTGGTTTCTGTCTGTTCGGCGGAATACTCCTCCCGCCACCCGGAGATGATCAAATCAGCATACCGTTTCGGCGTGAGGAGGTCGGTCATCCATACAGCTTATCTCTCGATTGTGCTGGCCCTGCTTGCATACCCTCTGGCGATGGTCTTCACGGCTGCCGACGACCTGCAGTATCTGAGGAACAACATGGTGCTGCTGTTCATCGTCATGGCCTGCATGCTCCCGGCAATGTCCCAGGTGTTCGTGGGTTCGGGATTCCTGCAGTCTCTGAAGCACTCTCAGATAGCTTTGTACTCCTCACTCGCAAGGAACATCGTAATGGTCTCCGGATACTTCGCCATGGCAGTGATTTTCGCATGTTCGGAAGCTATCTGGGTCATTATGGGGCTGATCGAGATCTGGGGCGGTATCCTGATGGGCTGGCTGGCCTGGAAATTCATCCTGCGGTTCGAGAGATCCTGTTCTTCCGGAGAATACGGCGGCAGTCCGTTCGAATGATTCTCTCTTATTCCGCGTCGGATTTTCTGCATTGACGTTAATGTATCCATCTCCGATAAATGTTTATAAATGATGAAACGCCCCGTTAAAATCTTATTTAAAGTTATCCTGAATTTTGGGTTTTCAGCAAAACTGATTTTTTATCATTCTGGGACGTATGGTAAAAAAGCTCTGTTTTAACACCCAATCAGTTGTGTCTAATGTAGATAAAATGTAGACACTTTTATACTATTAACGGGCTTGAAAAAAATAATAAGATGGTACTATGGACAACAAAGTTCTGATTGCAATCATCGCGGTCGTCGCCGTTGTGGCGGCCGCCTGCGGTGCCGTAGTGCTGCTGAACCATGGAGACAACGGAGGGAAAAACACCGATTCCTCCATCCTCAACGTGGACAGCCCCGGCACCATCGAAGGCGGAACCTATCAATCCGTCATCATCGGCCCGTCCGTCGGAGACGGGACCGTCATCATGAAAAGCGTGAAGATCCTCGGCGATCTCATCATCCGCGGAGGCGGAAGCCACTCGGTGGAACTCGACTCCTGCGAGGTCGGCGGAACCACCACCGTGGAGAAGGAAGGCGGAGAAGCACCGCGTATCTACGCCAACAACACGCAGATGTCCTCGGTCAACGCCAAGACCGATACGATCATCGAGAGTTCCGGAACCGGAGGTTTCGATAACGTCACCACTTCCGGTGGAGCGGACGTCACCGTCCAGGGTTCCGATACCAAGGTCGAGACCATCGCTGTTTCTCAGGATTCGACAGCCAATGTTACCGCCGGATCGGTCAGCAACCTCAACATGTCCGACGGCAGTAATGTCAACGTCTCCGGCGGAGAGGTATCCGCCGTCAATGTTGCCCAGGACAGTACTGTTGGCGTACAGATCGGCAATTCTGGAAACGTTCAGACCGTCGTAGTCGCCGACAACGTCAAGATGAACACCACAGGCGAGAGTACCAAGGACAAGCTTGACACGGCCGATATTACGATGGCCGACGGCGCCACCTCCAATTCGGTGAGCATCGACGGAACGGAGACTCACATCCACTCTTACATCCTCGATACTGAGAAGATCGATTGGAGTAAGTTCGACAAGGCGAAGATGGTGATTGAAGCGCCCTTTGTCTGCGAAATCGATGCTGGACACACTACCACCAAAACACTCACTGTGACTTCCGTACGTGTGGAACCCGCCTGTACCGTGGAGGGAACAATCACATATTCATTCACCTACGAGAACAAGGTCTACGAGAATCCCACAAAGGATACGATTCCTGTCACAGGTCACGAATACGAAGCTCAGTTCGAATGGACTCCCAACAACGACGGAACCTATTCTGTCATCTGTACCATCGTCTGTAAGAACGAGATGAATGCCGACGGATCCTACAAGGTCATGGAAACCGTCGACGCGACCGTTACCCCGAACACCAAGCCTGCAACCTCCTGTACCGAGGATGTGACTACCACTTACACTGCTAAGGCAACCTTCGACGGTAAGGAATTCTCTGCCACCAAGGATGTCGAAATGAAATCCATCGGACATGACTATTTCGTCGAATATGTATGGTCCGAGGATGGAAAGGAATGCACCGTTAAGTTCACCTGCGCGAACAACGCTGAGCATAACATTTCCTTCGCAGGAGAGGTCATAAGTTCAGTGAAGACGCCTGCGACCTGCGATAAGAAGGGTGTCACCACCTACACCGTTTCCGGTGTCTACGATGGTTTCCAGTACGGTAGCTCCAAGGATGTCGAGGACATCGAGGCCCTGGGACACAACTGGGAAGTAACGTTCACCTGGTCTAACGATCACCAGTCCGCAACATACTCCGCAGCGTGCAGCCGTGACCAAACTCATACCGAAAGCGGAAATGCAGTCGTTGTCTACACCGAGACCGTTCCCCGCACCTGCACCACAGACGGCAGAGCCGAATATTCCGCCTATGCAGTACTTTCAGACGGAACGAGGCATGACTGCGCAGAGAAATTTGAGGACGTGTTCCCCGCCGGACATGACTATGAGATCGTCTCGGTCGATTGGGATAATCTGGACATGAAGACCGGGGAGGTCCCCGTAAACGTCAAGTGCAAGGATTGCAACGAGGAGACTACCCTCAACCTTATGCCTGAAGTTACCGACAGTAAGGATCCGACCTGCACCGAGGCAGGATTCTACACTATGAAGATCGATTACAACGGTTCTGTCGAAACCCACACTTACAATTTCGATGCGTTGGGACACAATTATTTCGGTTACTTCAAGTGGTCTGCGGATTATAAATCAGCGACCTGTGAAGTAATGTGTCTGAACGAGCGCGGTGAGGACGGTACCCCGAAGATCATCGGCGAATTCCCCGCAAATGTAGCGGAGGAAGTCTTAATCGCCCCCACCTGCGAAGTGAACGGAAAGAGCAGGTTTACAGCCACCTACACGTACGAGGGAAAGCCTTTCACTGATAACGTCGAGATGCCGGTCCCTCTGCTGATGCACGACTACACGTACAACTTCGTATGGGCAGAGGACTATTCCACCGCAACTGTGGTCGGCGTATGCAAGCACGATCCTACCCATACCGTCGAGGGCCGTGCCCGTGTGACCGTGGAAGGCTCCCCCGACTGCGAAAGCGGCGGAAAGGTCGTCTACACAGCCACCTACACTATCTACGGACAGCAGGAGCCCCTGACCGACGTAAAGGAAGTCGAGTACCCTGCAGGACACATCTGGGATGTGAGATTCGAGTTCAGCGACGATTACTCCGAGGCGACATACTATGCAGTGTGCGAGAGGGACCAGACCCACACCGCTACCGGCAAGGTAACAACCGTGAGGACTGTCAACGATGAAGCCACCTGTTCCGAACCTGGTCTTGCGACCTACAAAGCCACCGTAGAACTCAATGGAAAGACCTTCAGCGATTCTGTCCAGGCACAGACCGCACCGCTAGGCCACAAGTGGAACGTCACCTTCTCCTGGGCTCAGGATTACTCGACTGCCGAGTATAATGCAGTCTGCGCCAACGACAACACCCATACCGCCTCCGGCGACGCCAGGGTAACCGTGTCCACCGTGAGCAACGGCTGCGACCAGCCCGGAAAGATCGTCTACACCGCGTTCGCATACATCGGACAGGAGGTCTTCAGCGACACCAAGACCGTCGAAGTGCAGAAGACCGGTCATGATTACCGCTTGGTGTTTGCATTCAGCAAGGACGGAAAGCAGGCTAGTTACGAAGCGACCTGTTCCCGCTGCGGTGACATCCAGAGAGGAATGGCCAAAGTCACCACCGAGAGGACGCAGGAACCCACCTGTACCGCGGCCGGAACCGAGATGAGTATCGCCACCGTGACCATCGACGGCCGCCAGTACTTCTCTGAGCCCACCTTCACCGAGATACCTGCCCTCGGCCATGTATGGACCGAGACCACCTATGTCTGGTCCGAGGACCACAAGGGGTGCACCGCCCACAAGGAGTGCACCAGGTGCGGCGAGGTCGTCGATGAAACCGCTACCGTGACTTCCCGCGTGCACACAGCAGCAACCTGCGAGAATGTGGGAGTGTTCCGTTACACAGCCACGTTCCCGACCCTCGGAACCGCAACCTACGACGAGACGTTCCCTGCCCTCGGCCACCACTATGTGGACATGCCGGCCAAGGAGGCGACCTGCGAAGAACCTGGTTGGAACGCATACCACTATTGTGAGGTCTGCGGAAAGAACGACAAGGTCGTAATCCCCGCCCTCGGACACGACTATGTGCACCACGACGCCAAGGATCCCACCGAAACCGAAGACGGATGGTACGCATACGACGAATGCACCAGGTGCGGAGACAACAACAAGGTCATAATCCCCGCCCTCGGCAAGCTCAACGTCTACATCTACGGAGGAAAGATCGGACCCGTCGGAGGAACCATCGACCAGGTCCATATGACCGTCGCCTACGACACGGTGCTCACAGCGGTCTTCGACGGAGCCGCAGACACCATAGGTTACTGGTCTGACCAGTACGGACAGAGGATGTTCGGCAGCACCTTCGATATCCTGGTTAGGCAGGACCTCTACATCACCGCCCACCCGATCCAGGATTACACCTATGGTGATTGGATCGTCGCGAAGGAGCCTTCCTGCGACACGGACGGTCTGAAATATTGTGAGACCGCCGACAAGACCATGCGCCTGTATCAAATCATCACCGGTTACAAGCACCTCACCGGAGACTTGGTGACCGTACATGAACCGACCTGCACGGAAGGCGGAGACGGCTACTACGAGTGTTCTCTGTGTCACGAGAGGTTCGAGGTCACCCTCTATGCCCACGGACACAACATCGATTACTCCACCGGAGTACCCAAGGACATCGCATCCGGTTCCCACATAGGGAGCATGGAGTATTCCTGCAGGGATTGCGATGAGAAGGTCGTTAAGCCTTACATCTCCGCCACCATCCCCTCCGGCGACATCAGGGTCGTATACAGGGGTGACAGCACCTACAGCACCAGGGAAAGCGTATGCGCGGACGAGATCCACACGACCTGGAAGATCGACGTGGACGGTGTCCAGAAGCAGGCATACCTGTACTACATCGCCAAGGACCAGTACAGCGGAACCTACAACAACTCCGACGTGCAGTGTTGGTTCCTGTGGATCGACGACGGTGAACACAGTCCCGTATATGTGGCACGCAACAACAATGGACACCTCTATCCCCGGTACACCAAGGACAACACTCCTTCTGGTCAGTACGGCGAGTGGGGTATCTGCGGATATCTCAACACCTACAATGAGTTCGTGGAATTCATCGACAAGCTCAACGTGGGTCAGGACAACGGACGTCACGCATCCTCTCTGTACGACCTGTACTACCGCTGGCAGAACGCCTACAATTACTACGGTCCGGATCACTTCACCCTCAGCGGTGACGGTTCCTACAACGGAGTGCATGTCAGGCAGTTCACCGATGCCACCAACCTGTATCTTGTCGACGACAACAACTGCTGTCTGGTGCACAATGAGTACTACAGCTACGACGGCAGATTGCATTACACCTACACTGTAAAGTCCATCGATACTGTGTTCGCCCACCCGTTCACCGATGGTTACAGCGACCCCGAAGGCAACTACTTCGCACCCTCTCAGCTTCCCACCCTGGCCACCACCAACTACTTCATGGTCACGGTCCTGGGTGCTTCGAGCTTCGGCAACGAGGACAGTTCCACCGCCGGAGAGACCGGACGTCTGGATTACTTCAACGTCAACCATAAGACGTTCCAGTTCAACTCCATCGTCCCCAGCATATCCGCACACCATGTGTTCGACCACCTGGAGGTGCGCGACAACGATGGCGTATGGCACACCGTGCGCCACGCACAGTTCTCAGGCGGAAAGTACGGATTCGATCTGAACAACGATACCTACGGAGATACCATCCTCCAGCTGTACGAATATCTGAGCTTGCATCCCGAGATGGGTAACTATACCATGCCTACCAATCCCGCCTTCGACGGAATCTATGTCAGGTGTGTCTGTGTCCAGATCCCCGCGGACAGCTCCCTCAAGGTAGTGAACGCTACCTTCGGACACGGCGGAGTAGAAGATGCGACCGAAGCAGATCTCTACGGAGGAGACACTAAGTACATCCATGCCAACACTGACTTCGGAAAGAAGTTCATCGGATGGACCATCACCGTCAACGGTAAGAATGTCGAGAACACCTCGACCGACACGTATCTGAGCTACGTGATCCCGGAGAATTCTGAGGTCGTCATCACCGCCAACTTCCAGACCATGCCCGACTGCAACATAGTGTTCAATGTCACTGAGGGTGGAACCATCGTAGGAGCAGAATCCGGCAGGTTCCCCTACGGCATGAATATCGAAGCTTACGTCGAATACGAAATGGGTTACCAGGTCATCGGATGGTACGTCGATTACGAGGGACTGACGGTGAGGGACAGCGAGGAATACGGTAAGAACATTCAGTACGGACCGTATTTCTGGGCCACCGCTGAAATGGACTGCACCTACACCGCAGTACTGGAGAAGGATCCCGACTTCACCTTCTACAAGGTATCCGCAGTGAACGGATTCGTCAGCACTGATTCCTCACTTCCCTACTATACAGCAATCCTGGTCGGACCCTACAGCTATATCACGCCGATAGAGAATCCCCACGGACCGAAACTGTACGAGTGGACCGTCGAGACTTATCTTGAGGGCGCCGTTGACTCCACCAGCAACCTGCCCATCGGAGCGGGAACCCAAATCTATTACGATACCGTGTTTACCGGTGTTACTGTGGATTCCGTAACCTTCTACACCGTCACCTACATGGACGGAGAGGAGAAGCTGGGCGAGTACAAGGTCGGAGCCAACGCTACCCATACCCTGATGAATAAGCCCACTAAGGAAGGATTCGTCTTCGAAAACTGGAACAGCAAGGCGGACGGAACAGGTACCGAATACGGAAATACCGTAGAAGTGACCGGCGACATGATCATCTACGCCTATTGGACCGTAGCCAAGAAGACCATCTATTTCGACAAGGGCAACATGTATCAGTTCTCTTGGAAGGACATGAAGAACTATGTCGATGTGGAGTACGGTTCCACCTACACCATACCTGCTGACCAGCTCACCGTTTACGGTGCCGATGTGGTCGGATGGAAGTACACCAACGCCGAAGGTGTTGAGGTGACAGTTGCCGCCGACGGAACCGGCGTAGTACCTTACGGTACAGACCGCGTCTATGCGGTCTACGGTAACTACAAGCCCTACATCCTCCACTTCCTCCCCAACTGCGAGGACTATTACGGAGTAATGGAAGACTATGTGTTCACCACCGAGACCCTGCAGAGTTCCACAGTCGGATGGGGTTCTGCCAACAATTACACCAGGCCCGGATACACTCTGCAGAACTGGAGCTATCTCGACCCTGTTAAGACGACTTCGAGGTCCTACGAAGTGAATGTGAGTGACATCCTCAAGGCATATCCCGACGGAGGAACCATCGATCTCACCGCCAATTGGAAGCAGATCACCTACACCATTGTGTTGAAGAATGTGAGCCCGAGCGGTGTCCAAGCTTCAGGAAACATCAAGAGCCTGGAGTTCCACTACGGCGAGAAGGTGACTTTCAAGGCCGAACCCGCTACCGCGAGCTCAACAATCACTTGTCCTGACCATGTGCTGATCGGATGGGCTTTGGAATCCAACAAGACCGCCGTTGTGTACCAGCTCGACGAGGTTCTCGATGCGGAGCTCGTAATTTTCGAGCTGTCCCAGAAGTGGAGCAGTAATGCCACCGGATACCAGGTGACCATGTACACCGTGTGGGTATCCAACACCTATACCATCCACTTCTACTCCGAAGCCGGGAACAACAGTCCTACTTCCCAGACGATGACCCGCGGAACCCCCACTGCATTGAATCCCAATGGCTTTGTGAAGGATGGCAAGACGTTCGTGGGATGGAGTACCGACCCCCAGTCCAGGACAGCCCAGTTCACCGACGGACAGGTCATAGAGAAGGATCTGACGGACGGAACCGATGTCAGCCTGTTTGCGGTATGGGCCGATACGACGTACACAATCGAGTTCTACATCGCACACGAGACCGGAGAACCTGTCATACAGGAAGTCGAGTACAACGTACCCACTCAGCTGAAGGCCAACACCTTCGTGGTCGAGGGCAAGACGTTCGCCTATTGGATCATGTACGACGAATATTACTCGATGCACTTCTTCGAAGACAAGGAGGAAGTCGTGAATCTGACGACCTCTGGTTCCGTAAGTCTGTATGCCGTGTGGGCAGAACCCACCTACACCATCGTCTTCCTCAACAATGTGGACAACCAAACCTACGAACAGGTCGTGAACTACGGCGAGAGGGTCACTCTGACCGCTTATGCCGATATGGGAGAGTTCTGTCCGGAAGGAAAGGTGTTCGACCACTGGGAGACCGCTGCATGGAGCAACGACGGCGCAAGGATCTTCAATGACGGTATGGCAGTCAGCAACCTGACTGTCGAGGGCACCATCTACCTGTACGCAGTGTACGAAGAATCCCCATGAAACTAATTCCCCGGGAGCGATTCCGGGCCAAACCCCTTCGAAACCCCTTATCTACTTCTGGCACATTATCTTCCTCAATGAAGCTGACCGCACGCGTATCGGACATGTCCGCGAACGAACCGCTCGTCATCCTCCACAGCGAGGACTGTCTCGAGATGGGTGTGGATTACACAGGCCGCGTGCGTATCGAGGGGAAGGACAATGCCGTCTCTGCAGTATTAATCACCGATCAGGAGTACCTCCGGGGAAAGATTGTGATAACCCCCTACATGCATGAACGCTGCGGCATATCCGACGGAGAGGTGGTGGATGTCAGGTATTCTCCTCTTCCCGAGTCGGTCCGTTCCATCAGGAAGAAGATCAACGGCGGGAAGCTCTCCCCCGAGGAGATCGATTCCATCGTCAGCGATATCATGGAAGGCAATCTCTCCGAGAAGGAGATACTCGCGTTCGTCTCCGCGTTCAATATCAACAACTCGGACATCGCCGAGGTGGCTTATCTTACGCGTTCCATGGCAGCCACCGGCAAGACAGTGGACCTCGGGATCAGGCCGGTATTCGACTTCCACAGCCTGGGCGGTCTCCCCGGTAACAAGATCACCCCCATCGTGGTCTCGATCGTGGCATCCGAGGGTCTGACCATACCCAAGATGTCCTCGCGCGCAGTGAGCAGTGCCTGCGGTTCGGCTGATTTCATTGATACCTTCTGTGACGTGGAGATGGATGCCGATGCTCTCTGCGAAGCGGTCAGAACGACCGGCGGGGTATTTGCATGCGGCAATGAGGATTATGCGCCTGTTGGGAGGAAGATCATCCGTGCAGAGCGCCCTATGGGAATCGACCCCCGTCCGACCATGATGGCATCCATCATGAGCAAGAAGGTGGCTATCGGAACCACCCACCTGCTGGTGGATATCCCGATGGGAAAGAGCACCAAGACTCCGGACCTTGTCACTGCCAGGGATTTTGCTGATTCGCTGAGGAGTCTCGGCACCCTTCTGGGTATTCACATCGAGTGTGCCATAACCCGTGCGGATCAGCCTCTCGGCAGGGCTATCGGGCCCATACTCGAAGCAAAGGAGTGCATCGAGGTATTGGAGGGAAAGGATGCCGATCCCGAGATTATCGACAAGGCCTGCTCCATTGCGGGAATCATCCTCGAGATGGCAGGAAAAGAGGACGGAAAAGCCCGTGCGGAGGAAATACTCCGTTCCGGAAAAGCCCATGAGAAATTCCTTCAGATAGTGAAGACCCAGAACGGCAATCCTGACCTCAAATCCACAGACCTGATCCCGGGCATTTTCAGCAAGGATGTGCACGCTAAGAGAGACGGTTTCGTGGGGTACATAGACAACCATAATCTTGTGGCTATCGCCAAGGCCACAGGAGCACCTTCAAACACGGAGGGAGGTATCGAACTGCTCCATAAGATTGGGGATGAGGTGAAAGAAGGCGACGTTCTCTTTAGGATATATGCCGGCACCAGACCCCTGCTTGAACGCGCCATAGAGTCCGCAAGGTCCCGCCGTCCCATGGCTGTTGTTCCCGAATCACCCAAGATTCCGAATGGACCCATGCTCGTAGAGCGCATCCCTTCCAAGGAGATGCTCGATCTCATACGCTACAGGTACTGAACGCTTCTGCGTAATTTGCTCAAGAATTTAGAAAGATAAAAATGGGCCCGAAGGCCCGTAAGGTTTGTAATCACTCCCACTCGATGGTGGCGCAGGGCTTGGGAGAGAGATCGTAAAGGACGCGGTTCACTCCCTTTACCTCAGAAAGGATCCTCTGGGTAATCTTGTTCAGGAGGGGCCACGGTACTTCCTCGACGGTGGCGGTCATGGCATCCTTGGTGTTGACTGCCCTGATGATGACGGGCCAGTCCCACAGCCTCTTGCCGTCCTTGACACCGGTGGACCTGTAGTCGGGGACGATGGTGAAGTACTGCCATACCTTGCCCTGGAGTCCGGCGTTGGCGAACTCCTCGCGGAGGATGGCGTCGGATTCCCTGACGGCCTCGAGCCTGTCGCGGGTGATGGCTCCGGTGCAGCGGACACCGAGTCCGGGTCCGGGGAAGGGCTGGCGGAAGACCATGCTGTCGGGCAGACCGAGCTGCTTTCCTACCACACGTACTTCATCCTTGAACAGGAGCTTGACAGGCTCGACGAGTTCGAATCCGCACTTCTCG
>Ga0256405_10011514_pt1 | contig 11258 bp, 8 predicted proteins | sample RumenRJG_02DNA_FD_189096 | JGI IMG/M metagenome (GOLD analysis project Ga0256405, IMG submission 189096) | Bovine rumen microbial communities from Lethbridge, Alberta, Canada - RJG_02 | ecosystem: Host-associated > Mammals > Digestive system > Stomach > Rumen | place: Canada: Alberta | collected...
CAAGAGATTTGCATCCAACACAATTCGGTAAGATTTGTCCTAACGAAACTCCGGAAGGACCTAACTGTGGTTTGGTAAAGAACTTGGCTTTAATGTGTAATATTTCAGAAGGTTCTGATGAACAAGAAATTATTGATGTTATTAAAACTATGGATGTAGATTTGATTTAGGGAGGTGAGATGTTGGCTAAAAAAATTAATGCAAAATTAAAAAGAGCTTATTATTATTTCGGATTTGAAAAAGTAGTTTCCTATGAAGAAGTCAGAAAAAACATTGATATTTTATTGGAAAATGCTGCTGACGAATCCGTATCAACCAAAGTAAAAGAACATGAGTCTGAAATTGAAGAATTTTTCAACACCTCTGATAAACGAGAAGATTCTGACTTTTCTGAAGAATTTGCTAAAGAGGAACCTAGAAAATCTTGGGAATCTTATACTAATGATTTCCCTGAAGATATCTTTTCAGGTGATGTAGAATCTAGTGGAGATATTGAACCTGTTGATGAAGCCGTTGAAGACGAAGGCGAACTAGAACCGGAACCTGAAGAAGTGGAAAGCGAAGGTGAAATTGAGCCTGATGAAGATGAGGGCGAAGTTGAACCTGTTATAGTTACAGATGTTAATGTCATAGTAGTTGACAGGGACAGTGATTCTATAGAATCCGCTACAGTATCATTAACTTCAGGTACAAGATTTGCGGCTGTAACTGGCAATGATGGAAAATGCATTATTAATGAAGTGCCTTTAGGCGATTATTCAGTTCTTGTAAAAGCAGAAGGATATAATGATTTCCATGGAAAATTCACTGTTTCAGATGATGATGAAGTTTTCAAAGTCATATTGACTAAAGAGATTGTCACTACAAACAAAACCAAAATTTACATTAACGGTGAACTTTTAGGATACTGTGAAAACCCAGTCGAATTCACCCAAGAGATGAGAGAGAAAAGAAGAAATGGTGAAATCTCCTACGAAATGAACATCACTTATTATGAAGATAATGAGGAAATTTACATATTCAATGATCCTGGAAGAGCAAGAAGACCATTAATCATTGTAAAAGATGGAGTTCCATTATTAAGAGAAGAGCACTTGAGCAAAGTTGCAAGTGGTAAATTAAAATGGGACGATTTAATCAACAAGGGTCTTGTTGAATATCTGGATGCTGAAGAGGAAGAAAATTCATACATCGCAATGAGTCTGGCTGAAATAAATGAAGATCACACTCACTTGGAAATCGACCCTGCTACAATGTTAGGTATCTGCGCAGGAATCATTCCATTTTCAGACCACAACTCATCTCCAAGGAACACAATGGAAGCGGGTATGACAAAGCAGGCATTAGGATTATATGTCTCCAACTATGCATTACGTACTGATACCAGGGCACACCTATTGCACCATCCTCAAACTCCTATCGTTAAAACACGTATTATCGATTCAACCAATTATGATTTAAGGCCATCAGGTCAGAACTTTGTTGTTGCATTGATGTCTTACGAAGGATATAACATGGAGGACGCAATGGTCATCAACAAGGGATCCCTTGAAAGAGGTCTTGCAAGGTCATCTTTCTTCAGGGCATATGACACTTCAGAAAAAAGGTATGCTGGTGGTCAGGTGGACAGATTTGAGGTACCTGACAAAAACATCAAAGGATACAGGTCCGAAGAGGCTTACAGAAACCTTGACGAAGACGGTGTTGTCAACCCTGAATCATATGTGGAATCCGGTGATGTGTTAATCGGTAAAACTTCACCTCCAAGATTCCTTGAAGAGGACTTCGGTACCGTTGCTGACAGAAGAAGGGAAACTTCCGTAACTGTAAGACACGGTGAAAAGGGTATTGTTGATGCAGTACTTTTATCCGAAACCGTTGAAGGTTCAAGATTAGCTAAAATTAGAGTAAGGGATACAAGACAACCTGAATTCGGTGATAAATTCGCATCAAGACACGGTCAGAAAGGGGTTGTCGGTTTAATATTATCCCCTGAAGATGTGCCATTCACAGAATTCGGTGTAGTTCCTGATTTGATAGTTAACCCTCACGCGATTCCATCCAGGATGTCCATCGGACAGGTGCTGGAAATGGTTGCAGGTAAGGCAGGATGTCTTGAAGGTGAACGTGTTGACGCAACTCCGTTCAACCAGACCCTTGAGGATGAAATCAAACAGCAACTTATTGACAACGGATTCGAATCCGCAGGATGTGAATCCCTATACAATGGTGTAACCGGTGAAAGATTGGATGCTGAAATATTTGTAGGTGTAGCATATTATCAAAAATTACACCACATGACCACAGATAAGGTTTATGCCCGTTCAAGAGGTCCAGTGCAAGTGCTTACACGTCAGCCTACTGAAGGTAGAGCACGTGAAGGTGGTTTAAGATTCGGAGAAATGGAAAGAGATTGTCTTATTGCACACGGTGCTGCATTGACCTTAAAGGAAAGACTTCTTGATGAATCTGACAAATATGAAGCAATCGTTTGTGAAAACTGTGGTATGTTGGCAGTTTATGACAAAAACAAAAATAAGAAATACTGTCCAATCTGTGGAGATGTAGAAACATATCCTGTTGAAATTTCATACGCATTTAAATTATTATTAGACGAACTTAAGAGTTTATGTATTTTCCCTAAATTAGTTTTAGGAGACAAAGCATAATTACAGTTATAAAGGAGCCAATACATGAAAGGATTTATAAAAAAAATAGAACAAATCAACTTTGGGCTAATGTCTCCTGAAGATATTCGTGCTATGTCTGTTGTGACTGTTGAGACTCCGGATACCTATGAGGATGATGGGTTCCCTATTGATAAAGGTTTAATGGATCCTCGTTTAGGTGTTATCGACCCAAGTTTAGTATGTAGGACTTGCGGTTTCAGAGGTGGAGACTGTCAAGGACATTTCGGTAGTATTGAACTTGCAAGGCCAGTTATTCACATTGGTTTTGGTGATGTCATTCACAAGATATTACGTTCCACCTGTAATGAATGTGGCCGTATTCTTTTAAACGATGAGCAAATTGAATACTTCACTGAAAAAATTAATGACGCAATGGATAACCGTGAAAGCTTAAACGCTATCTTAAAAGAAGTTTACAGAGTCGCCAAAAGGGAATTAAAACAAATGCCTGAAGACGATGAGGAAATCGACATGAAATATTGCTGTCCTCACTGTGGCAAGCCTCAAGAGGCCATACTCTTGGACAAGCCGGTCACCATCCGTCAAGGGGATTATAAGTTAACAGCTTCTGAAGTTCGTGAAAGACTTGAAAAAATCACTGATGAAGATTCATTTGTTTTAGGTGTAAACCCTGAAGTCGCAAGACCTGAATGGTTGGTACTGACTGTTTTACCAGTTCCTCCTGTAACTGTAAGACCTTCAATTACTCTCGATACCGGTGAACGTTCAGAAGACGACTTGACTCACAAATTAGTTGATATTTTACGTATTAATCAAAGATTACTTGAAAATATGGAAGCTGGTGCTCCACAATTGATTGTAGAAGACTTATGGGAATTGCTGCAGTACCACGTTACCACTTACTTTGACAATGAGGCAAGTGGTGTTCCTCCTGCAAGACACAGGTCCGGAAGACCGCTCAAAACATTGACTCAAAGGTTGAAAGGTAAGGAAGGACGTTTCAGATCCAACCTGTCCGGTAAACGTGTAAACTTCTCAGCACGTACAGTTATATCACCTGACCCTAACATAAGTATCAACGAGGTCGGTGTTCCTGAAATGATTGCAAAAGAAGTTACCGTGCCTGTATATGTAAATGAATGGAACATTGATGAAATGAAGGAATGCATCAAAAACGGTCCTGACGTTCACCCTGGCGCAAACTATGTAATCAGAAATGACGGAAGAAAAATCAGAGTGCGCAATGAGGAAACCATTGAGTTGATCTTGGAGCAATTGGAACCAGGTTTCATTGTAGAAAGACACCTCAAAGATGGGGATATGGTACTGTTCAACCGTCAGCCATCTTTGCACAGAATGAGTATGATGGCACACGAAGTAAGGGTGCTTCCTTACAAGACATTCAGATTAAACCTTTGTGTCTGTCCGCCATACAACGCAGATTTCGACGGAGACGAAATGAACATGCACGTGTTCCAGACTGACGAATCCCGTGCAGAAGCAAAATCACTGATGCGTGTACAGGAACACATCCTGTCTCCAAGGTTCGGTGGACCGATTATCGGTGCTATTCACGACCACATTAGTGGTGCATACTTATTGACCCGTGACGGTGTCGAATTCACAGAAGAGCAAGCTTTACAGATTATAAGAAAATCCCACCTTGCATTGCCTGTTTTCAAAGGAGGCCAATGGGTCTTAAAAACAGAACATGACTTAAAACCTGATTTGGAAGTTCCACATGATATTGAGGAATCATATATCTACAAGGAAAAAGGCGAAAAGTGGACTGGTAAAGAATTGTTCTCATTATTATTGCCAAACGACTTAAACTTATCCTATAAGGCTGAAATCTCCAAATGTCCTGTAGTATACCCTGTAGAGGACGAAACCGTTGTCATCAAAAACGGAATTCTCGTTCAGGGTGTAATTGATGAATCAGCTTACGGTTCATTTTCAGGTAAAATCCTGGATAAGATCGTTAAGGAATACGGTCCTGGAAGAGCAAAAGAATTCTTAGACAGGTCAACTGACCTTGCAATCTGCGGAATCATGAAAACAGGAATTACAACATCCTTAAACGATGAAGAAATTCCTGAAGAGGCTCAAGACCGTATTAATGAGCACTTAGAGAAAAAGATGGCTGAAGTAGATAAGCTTGTTGAATCTTATGAAGAAGGATATCTCCAAGCATTGCCTGGTAGGAGCCTTGAAGAGACTTTAGAGATGAAAATCATGCAGGTTCTCGGGGAAGCTAGGGATATGTCCGGTAGCATTGCTGAAAACTACCTTACCATGGGTAAACAGTCAGATGACGACCCATATGACCATGTGATGGCAGTTGAAAACCACTCTGTAGTAATGGCACGTACAGGTGCAAGGGCATCCATGCTGAACCTTACTCAGATTACCGCTTGTGTAGGACAACAGGCGGTTAGGGGTGGACGTATCGAAAGAGGATACCTCAACAGAACATTACCTCACTTCAAGAAAGGTGAGTTAGGGGCAAAAGCTAAAGGATTTGTACACTCAAGTTACAAATCAGGTCTTGACCCAATCGAGTTCTTCTTCCACGCAATGGGAGGAAGAGAAGGTCTTGTAGATACAGCGATTCGTACCGCACAATCAGGTTATATGCAAAGAAGACTCGTAAACGCTCTGCAGGATTTACAGGTTAAACAATCAGGACTTGTCACTGATAACCAGGGCAATGTTATCCAGACCATGTTTGGAGAAGATGGTGTGGATCCTGCTAAATCAGACTTCGGTAAACCGGCTGATTTAAACAAACTCATTGATGAGATAAGAATGGAAGAGTTAACTCAGGAAGGTAAGTAGGTGTAACTATGGATGATATTGAAGCAAAAGTAATTGAAACTATTACTCAACTTAATGATGAAGAAAATTTAGGCATCGATTTTCCAGAAAGTTATATCGAAGATTTGTCAAAGGCTTTCGTTAAAAACGATTTGACTGATGACGAATTGGCTCAGCTTATCAGAAAGCTCAAACAGGCCTATGACCGAGCTCACGTTGAAGCTGGCGAGGCTGTTGGAACAGTAGCTGCACAATCTGTTGGTGAACCAGGTACTCAGATGACTATGCGTACTTTTCACTATGCAGGGGTAACTGAGTTAAACGTAACATTAGGTCTTCCAAGGCTTATTGAAATCGTTGATGCAAGAAAAGAAATTGCTACTCCAACTATGGACATTTATTTTGATGAAGAAAGACGTGATGATGAGGAATTTGTCAGAACTTTGGCTAATCAAATTGGTAAAAGTACTGTAAATGATATTATCTCTGACTTTAATTTAAATTATGGAACTATGGAAGTTGAAGCAGTTTTAGATTCTAAAAAAATAGATGAGAAAAGATTAGACAGGGAAGAGATTAATGCGGCTATTGAAAAGGCTTTCAAAAAGGCTGACATTAAAGGAGACAGAATTATTGTCCCTTCCACTAAATCTGATAAATCTGATTCAAAATTTGAAATTCGTGAACTTCGTCTTTTAGCGGACAAGGTTCGTGACTTGCAAATCAGTGGTATAAAAGGTATCGGTAAAGTAATTATCCGTCGTGATGAGGAATGGATTATCCATACCGAAGGATCAAACCTTAAGGAAATCCTTGATATGGACGGTATCGACCACGTTAGAACCACTACCAACAACATTCATGAAATCGGTGAAGTTTTAGGTATTGAAGCGGCTCGTCAATCTATCATTAACGAGGCTCAAAATACTTTATCCGAACAGGGTCTTAGTGTAGACGTAAGGCATATCATGTTGGTTGCAGACATCATGACTTCAGAGGGTACAGTGAAATCAATCGGAAGACATGGTATCAGTGGTGAAAAATCAAGTGTATTAGCTCGTGCAGCTTTTGAAGAAACCGGTAAACATCTTCTTCACGCAAGTATACGCGGTGAAGTTGATGATTTAACAGGTATCATCGAAAATATTATTATTGGACAACCAATACCTCTTGGTACCGGATCTGTCGGTGTCAAAATGGATTATAAAAATGAATAGGAGGCTAGATGATGGACGTAGATAGAGGAATCAGGGTTGCTGTTGACACTGGAGATGTGACATTAGGCTCTGAAAAATCAATTCAATCTTTAAAATTAGGAAAAGGTCAGCTTGTAGTTGTTGCAAGTAACGCTCCTAAAGAAATTCTTGAAGATGTTGAATATTATGCAAATCTTTCCGAAATTCCATCCTTAGTATATGATGGAACTAGTGTAGATTTGGGTTCTGTTTGTGGTAAACCTTTTACTGTTGCTACATTAATCGTAAACGATCCAGGAGATTCTACAATATTAGACGATTTGAGGTAGATTTAAGTGTCTATTAAATTCAGTGCAAATGAAATTAGATTCATAGCTCTTTTCGAAAATATGACTGGGGCAATGGTAAAAGATTGCATTATCGATGATGAACATGGAAAGGTCACATTCGTTGTTAAGAATGGTGACATGGGACTTGCAATCGGTAAGGGCGGAAGTTCCGTATCTAAAGTTCAAAGGGCAGTTGATAAGGGTATTGAAATTGTAGAATTAGATGAAGATCCAATACAATTTATTAAAAATTGTTTATCTCCTGCTAAATTACAATCTGTTAAGATTTCTCAAAAGCAATCAGGTGAGAAAATAGCTATTGTTACAGCAGACAATACCAACAAACGTATTGCTATCGGTAAAAACGGAATCAATATTGAAAGAGCTAAGTTATTAGCTGAAAGACAACATAATATTGATAACATTATTTTAAAATAGCTTTCGGGCTATTTTATTTAATTTATTTTTTTTTAAAAAATACTTTTTTTTATTTTTATTATATAAGAAATACATACCTTTATAAAGGGGTATCTATATATATTTAACATAAGATATCTGCACTTTTTAAAACATGACTATGTGTGCTTTTTGTCTATGTTTGAATTTCATTTCAAGATATCTTCTTTTAGATGATGTAAATTATCTAAATTATTAATTATACTGATTTATATCTCTGAATTTAGATTGTACTATAGTCTATAGTATAAATCGCAGCGGTGGATTCATAGATATGCTTTTTAACAAAAAATTCGAGGAAAAAATATGCCAGGACTTTTTGCTGCAAAAAAACTTAAAAAAAATAGACAAAATTTTAAGTGGAAAGACGTAGATTACAAAAGGAGAGCTTTAAGGTTAGACGTTAAAGCAGATCCTTTGGAAGGAGCTCCTCAAGCAAGAGGAATCGTAATTGAGAAAGTAGGGATAGAAGCAAAACAACCTAACTCTGCTATTCGTAAATGTGTTCGTGTTCAGTTAATCAAAAACGGTAAACAATTAACAGCTTTCGCACCAGGTGACGGAGCTATCGGATTTATCGATGAACACGATGAAGTAATGATTGAAGGAATCGGTGGACCTTCCGGAAGATCCATGGGAGATATTCCTGGAGTCCGTTGGAAAGTTTCCAAAGTTAATAACGTAGCTTTATCAGAAATGGTAAGTGGAAAAATAGAAAAACCTGTAAGATAAGGTGGTTATGTTTATGAGTAAATTATTTGACAAATGGGATCTCGATGAAGTAAAAGTTGAGGACTTAGGTTTAGTAAAATATATCTGCTTAGATGAAACTTTAGTTCCACATACTTCTGGTAGACATGTAAAAAGACAATTCGCAAAATCTAAAGTATCAATTGTTGAAAGGTTAATGAACAAAATCATGAGAACCCATCTCAACTCAGGTAAGAAAAATAAAGCTTTCAATATCGTTAAAGATGCTTTAGAAATCATTAATAAAAGGACTAAAAAGAATCCTGTTCAAGTTTTAGTTACTGCAGTTGAAAACACTGCACCTCGTGAAGAAACTACTCGTATCAAATACGGTGGTATCGGTTACCAGGTTGCTGTGGACATCTCTCCACAAAGAAGAGTAGACCTTTCATTAGGATTTTTAACTAGAGGTACTTTACAATCTTCATTCAAAAACAGAAAATCTGTTGCTGAATGTTTAGCTGAAGAATTAATCCTTGCATCTGAAGAAGATTCAAGAAGTTTCGCTTTACAAAAAGCTGAAGAGAAAGAAAGAGTTGCTAAAGCAGCGCACTAATCATATAATATTTATTAATTAGGTGGTTATTTTGAGTAGAAGAGACAAAATGATTGCAAAAATCAAAGAATTGATGTATGAACCTGAACAAATCAGAAACATTGGTATCTGTGCTCACATCGATCACGGTAAAACCACATTATCTGATAACCTCCTTGCAGGTGCAGGAATGATTTCCGAAGAACTTGCCGGTGACCAAAGATTCTTAGATTTCGACGAACAAGAACAAGCTCGTGGTATCACTATTGATGCAGCTAACGTATCCATGGTACACGATTACAAAGAAAAAGAATATTTAATTAACTTAATCGATACCCCTGGACACGTTGACTTCGGTGGGGACGTAACTCGTGCTATGAGGGCTGTAGACGGTGCAGTAGTTGTAGTTTGTGCTGTAGAAGGTATCATGCCTCAAACTGAAACTGTATTCAGACAAGCATTAAAAGAAAACGTAAAACCTGTACTGTTCATCAACAAAGTTGACAGATTAATCAACGAGTTAAAATTAGAACCTGAAGAGTTACAGAACAGATTCTTGAAAATCTTCATGGAAGCTAACAAGTTAATCAGAAACATGGCTCCTGAAGACAAAAAAGAAGAATGGAAATTAGACTTCACTGACGGTAGTGTAGCATTCGGTTCAGCATACCACAATTGGGCTATCAACGTTCCAACCATGCAAGAAACCGGAATCAACTTTAAAGATATTATTGATTATTGTAACGCTGAAAATGAAAGAGAATTAGCTCAAAAAGTACCTTTATCTGACGTATTATTAGGTATGGTAGTAGAACACTTGCCTTCCCCTAAAGAAGCTCAGGAATACAGGGTACCTAACATCTGGGACGGAGAAATCGACTCTCCTGCTGGTGAATGTATGATCAACACCTCCCCTGACGGACCTTTAGCTGTAATGGTTACCAACGTATCTGTAGACAAACACGCTGGTGAAATCGCTACCGGTAGGGTATACGGTGGAGCAATCGAAAAAGGTACTGAAGTCTACATGGTCGGTTCTCACGGTAAGTCCAGAGTACAGCAAGTGGGTGTATACTTCGGTCCTGAAAGAGTAAACACCGATAAGGTTCCTGCAGGTAACATCGTATATGTTGCAGGTGCAAAAGGAGCTATCGCTGGTGAAACCTTATGTTCTCCTGATCACAAAATCAAAGAGTTCGAAGGTTTAGAACACATTTCAGAACCTGTAGTTACCGTAGCTGTAGAAGCTAAAAATACCAAAGATTTACCAAAACTGATTGAAGTATTAAGACAAACCGGTAAAGAAGACCCTACCGTTAAAATCGATATTAACGAAGAAACCGGTGAACACTTAGTTTCCGGTATGGGTGAGCTTCACTTAGAAGTTATCGGTTACAGAATCAATGAAAAAGGTGTAGACATCACTACATCCGAACCTATTGTTGTATACAGGGAAACTGTCAGACAGTTATCTCCACAAGTTGAAGGTAAATCCCCTAACAAACATAACAGATTCTACATCACAGTTGAACCTATCGAACCTGAACTCTTCGCTGCAATCCAAGAAGGAGACATTAAAGAAGGTAGAGTAAAAGGTAAAGAAATGGCTAACGACTTCATGGAACATGGCTTAGAAAAAGAAGAAGCCAGAAGGGTATGGGCTGTTCACAACAGAAGCATATTCCTCAACATGACTCGTGGTATTCAATACTTGGATGAAGTTAAAGAACTGTTACTCGAAGGATTTGAAAATACCCTGAAAAACGGTCCTTTAGGTGAAGAAATCTCCATGGGATTAAAATTCAAACTCCACGATGCAAAACTTCACGAAGACGCAGTTCACAGAGGACCTGCACAAGTATTGCCTGCTATCAGAAACGCAATCTTAGGTTCCATGATGCTTGCTGAACCTGCTTTACTTGAACCAATGCAAAAAGTAGTTATTGACACTCCTAATGATTACATGGGTGCATGTACTCGTGAAATCCAAAACAGAAGAGGTCAAATCGTCAACATGGGTCAAGAAGGAGACATGGCAAGAATCGAATCTAAAGTGCCTGTAGCTGAAATGTTTGGTTTCGCTGGTGACATCAGATCTGCTGCTGAAGGTAGATGTTTATGGTCTACTGAAATCGCAGGATTTGAACCACTCCCACGTGAGATGCAACATCAAATCGTGAAAGAAATCAGACAAAGGAAAGGTTTATCTGAAGAACCGTTCCCTGCAAGCCACTATTTAGGTGACTTATAAAATTAAAATTAACTTTTTAATTTTTTTATATTTTTATATTTTCATAAAATTTATTGAAAAAAACATTAGCTATTTATATGTTAAAAAACATATAATGAATTTAAGCTATCATTTAAGCTTATTAATTATATTATTAAAAGAGGTTATATAATGGCAAAAGAAAAAGAACATCTTAACTTAGCATTTATTGGACACGTTGACCACGGAAAATCCACTTTAGTTGGACACTTATTATTAAAAGCTGGTGCAATCGCTGAACAACAATTAGATGAC
>Ga0256405_10011515_pt1 | contig 11258 bp, 12 predicted proteins | sample RumenRJG_02DNA_FD_189096 | JGI IMG/M metagenome (GOLD analysis project Ga0256405, IMG submission 189096) | Bovine rumen microbial communities from Lethbridge, Alberta, Canada - RJG_02 | ecosystem: Host-associated > Mammals > Digestive system > Stomach > Rumen | place: Canada: Alberta...
TGATGCAAATCCTGACAAGATTCTACAACAGCTAACCGAACATGGTCTTGTTCCTGAAGAATGGGGCGGTGATACGATTACAGTAAAAGTTTCAGCTTTACAAGGTTCCGGTATTGATGAACTTTTAGAATACATTCTGCTTGTAGCTGAAGTTCAAGATCTCAAAGCAAATCCAAAAGCTGAAGCATCAGGTGTTGTAATCGAAGCAAACTTGGATAAAGGTAAAGGTCCTGTTGCAACTTTATTGGTTCAAAACGGAACATTACGCGTTGGTAACTGCCTTGTTGTAGGTACCGCCTGCGGACGTGTCAGAGCATTGTTATCCGATTCAGGTAAAAGAATTCAAAAAGCCGAACCTTCTACACCTGTAGAAATTTTAGGCTTGACAGAAGTTCCACAAGCCGGTGATTACTTTGAAGTTGTTAAAAACGAAAAAGAAATGAAATCAATCGTCACCGAACGTAAAGAAAAGGAACGCGATAAACGTCTTGATGCTATGCTTCCAGCTCACGTAAGACGTGAAGCTGTTGCCGGTGAAGATGATATTCCTCAATTGAATTTGATTATCAAAGCAAACACAAACGGTGCAGCTGAAGCCGTTTCTCAAGCTATTGCACAACTTGAATCTACAGAAATTAAAACAAAAATTATTCACGTTGGCGTCGGTGATATATCAGAAGCTGATGTTATGCTTGCATCCGCGTCAGGCGCTTTAATTTTAGGATTTACGGTAAAAGAAGATTCTAATGCGCTTGTTGCCGCTGAAAAAGAAGGAGTAACAATAAAGAAATACGATATAATTTATCAAATCTTGGAAGATATTGAACAAACAATGTTATCACTTCTTGAACCTGAAATTAAAGAAGTTGAACTTGGTAAAGCTGAAGTTCGACAAGTATTTACTATAGGTAAAACAACAAGAATTGCAGGCTGTTATGTAACAGAAGGTAAGATTGTAAGAAGCAAAGATGCAATTCTGTATAGAAACGGACAAGAAATATTCCGCGGCGCAATAGACCAATTAAAGCGATTCAAAGATGACGTTAAAGAAGTTGCACAAGGTTTTGAATGCGGCATATCATTTGCAAAATGGAATGATATAGAAGTCGGTGACATCATAGAAGTTTCAACTACAGAAGAAGTTGAACGTAAAACTCTTTAATCTGTAAAGTTTTATTAAAAAATATTTTGCTACATAGCAAAATATTTTTTTGTGCATTTTCAATACACAATATAAGGAAAGGAAACAGTATGAAAATCCAAAATAACCCACAAATATCTCCAAACTTTGGAATGGCAATGATACTTGAAAAAGGTTCTCGCAAAGCTATTGAAGAAGGTGGAATGGTTCTAGTTGAAAGATTAAAAAAAGCAGGAGAAATAGTAAAAGATACAAAAATTGCACATCTTCATATTGGAGAAGGTGCAATACCAACAATTAAAACCCCATTTGCAAATAAATATAGCGAATATTTTTATGCTCAAGAACCGGATAAATTTACACCTGAATTTTTACATGTTAAAACAATCTGGACCGGTACTGAACTCAGCGAAAATCTAAAACCAGGTAAAGAATACACTGCTTGTATAAAAATGGAAAACGCAGAAGCTGCTAAAAAAGCATATAATGAAATAAAAAACGCTAGAAGTGAAATCGAAAGAGGCGCAATATTAACAAGAATTCTTGATAATAAATATGAGCAAGAAGCCCTTGCTGATGCTAAAAAAATTGAAGAAAAAGCTCAAATTAGACAGGAAGTAAATAATTTATTTGAACAATTCGGTGAAAAACAAGATTAGCTCAAAATTAAAATTTTATAGGTGACAAAAAATCTCCTTTTGGAGATTTTTTGTTATTTTTAAACATAAATAAAAAGACCGTATTTTACGGTCAGTTCTTATTGGTAAAAGTTAGTGTGTAGGAGAAAATAAAGAAAAAGAAAATGGTTTATATTTCTATTTTCCCAACACGAATATATCCATAACATATATTAAAGATATATTTTACATTTCTTAATAATTCATTTTCCAATTATTATTTAGTAGTCTTCCGAAGAAATTACCCGGAGTGTCTTCGTCAGAAACAAATGTTTCATCTTTTATAGTTCCATCATATTGAACATGCATTGTCATAAACAAATCTCTACCAAATATATTTGGACCTTGGGGACCATTTACATCGATTTCAACACCCAATAAATATTCTGTTGAATCACCCTTTCCATATGATGAACCCTCCTGCATCTTTGTGTCAACACATAAAGATGCCCCACTTGTCGTCATAAATACCATATTACAAGTATTCGCATTATGTTCAAAATCGATTAAATTTGCTCGTTCAAAGCCCTCGATATAGCCATAATTTGGAGCAAAACAATTCTTTGATGCATCAGGATTATAATAACGAGTTCCACAATCCATTGCAACATCAAAAGTTGAGGTAATGAATCTTTTCAACGCTTCAGAATTATTGTACATATCTGATTCTCTCAGATCATCAACATGTTGATCAGCCATGTATTTTTGAATAGCAATATCCAAATCATTATAAACTCTATGAAGGCTTGTTGCAAATAAATTTTTCTGATAATTTGCAACAAGATTAGGAATCGTAAGTGCCGCGATTACGCCTATAATACCAACAGTAATCATGACCTCTGTAAGAGTAAATCCGAATTTTTTCATTTCCCATCCTTTTTTATTTAATTATAACGTTTTTTTTCAATGAATTCAAGTATAAAAATTTGATTTATATATTTTTTTTTATTAGAATATACTGGAGGGGTATGATAATGAGAATAGAGGCTAGAAATCTTATTAAAATATACGGGGACAGAAGTGTTGTAAATGATGTTTCTTTTCATATAAACAAAGGTGAAGTTGTATGCCTTTTGGGACCTAACGGAGCCGGCAAAACGACAACATTTTATATGATAGTTGGTCTTATCAAACCAAACAAAGGCCATATATTTCTTGATGGTGAAGATATATCTGCTTGGCCTATGAACGAAAGAGCCAGAGCAGGAATAGGTTATTTACCTCAAGAAGCTTCTATTTTTAGAAAATTATCTGTAGAGGATAACATAAAACTCGTCTTAGAAATGAATGATAAATTGACAATTAATGAGAAAAAACATAAATTGGAAGAACTTTTATCAGAATTTGGCATATTAAGATTACGTTCCTATGCTGCGGTATCACTATCAGGAGGTGAAAGAAGAAGGGTTGAAATTGCAAGAGCACTTGCAGCAAGCCCGGATTTTATGCTGTTAGATGAACCATTTGCCGGCATTGACCCTATCGCAATAGGAGATATCAAAGAAAATATAAGAAAAATTTCTGAAGATAAAGGTTTGGGAGTATTAATTACCGATCACAATCCCAAAGCTACCCTGTCTATAACGGATAGAGCCTACGTAATTTTTGACGGAAAAATTAAAATTCAAGGTAAAAGTGAAGATGTCGCAAATGATCCTGTAGCAAAAGAATTCTATTTAGGAAAGGATTTTAAACTATAAAATGAAATTTCCTAAAATAACAATATATGATAAGTATATTTTTAAACAAGTATTAATAACAACTATAGTTGCTATATTATTGTTTACTGTGGTTTGGATCGCTCCCGAGATGCTTTTACATACAATAAAAAACACTCTCGAAGGTGAATATACTCTCAAAACAGCTATTTTATTAATAATTTATGAACTGCCGAAAATATTTGGAAAAGCTTTTCCTGTAGGTTTGCTTTTAGGAACTTTATTTACTTTTGATAAACTTAGCAAAGATTCAGAACTTACAATATTTAGGGCAGTAGGATTATCTTTTCAGAGGATTATTGCACCGGTTTTAGTTTTGAGTTTTATATTTACAGGATTATGTTTTGTAACATACGATAAAATGATTCCTTATGCAGAAAAAAAAATTCTTATAATGAAAGGTAAAATTTCTTCTACACAATACATATACACCCAAAAAGATAAAAATGGTGTACCAACAGATGCTGTTATTGTATCTAAATTTATAAAAGATACTATGTATAATGTTATAGTTCTCGATTTTAAAAACAAGCAATATAATGACGTTCATCAATTAGAAAATATATATTATGCAAAAACCGGTAAACATTTTTCTGACAAATGGACATTATTTGATATAACCCATTATCAAATTTCAGGTGACGGAATATTTATAGATATAAACAAACTACCTGCAATGGATATCTTAAAAGGTGATAGTGCAAAAGATGCTTATACTCTAATGACTTACTCAACAAAAAAAGAACGTGAAATCACAAATAAAAATCTAAAAAATTACATAAACCTTTTGAAAAAAGAAAAACTTGACGAAGAATATAGGTACATGCGCAACAAATACTTTCAAAGATTTTTCCATCCTTTTGTGTGCGTTTTATTAGCTATAATGGGAGCTTTATTAGGTTTTAGTAAACCGAGAGAACAAAAACTTATAGGATTTACTATTGCTATAGGCTGCATCTTTTTATACTATATAACTTTACCATTTTTCGATCTATTGGCAGAAAAAGGTGTATTACCGCCATTGATTAGTGCTGCATTCCCACCTTTAGCATTTTTATGTGCAATAATAGCTTTTTACAAATCTAAGGATATTTAACATGAAAAAATTATTGATTTTATTAACAAGTTTAATTTTATTTACAACGCCTGTTTGTCAGGCAAAAAATAATATTGATATAAGTTACAATAACGGAATTTATCACATTATATTAAAGGGTGAAAAAATAAAGAAAAAAATTTCATTTGTAAGTAATGATTCTTTAATAACAAATAAAGAAGCACATCAAAGAACCGGAGCAAAATTGACTGTTAATGCAGGATATTTTGATCCTAACAACGGGAAATCAATTTCATATATCGTTACAGACAGAAATACTTCGGAAGATCCAATATTTAATTCCAGCTTGTTATCAAATAATGTTTTAAGAAAAAATTTAGACAAAATCTTAAATCGTACAGAATTCAGAATTGTTGAATGCCACAACGGTAAACTTCATTATGAAATAGTACCTCACAAAAGCGATGTTGACTTTGGATGCAACATAATAACATCAGCACAAGGTGGTCCGCTTGTATATCCTCAATTGAGATTGGAAGAAGAATTTTTTGTTGTAAAAAAAGATGGTGAAGTAGTTAGAGAAAGTTGTTCTGTTCTGCACAAAACTTCAAGAACAATCATCGGAATAAAAGAAGGTCAAGCACATATATTAATAATAACAGATGAACATCCTATGGATATGTATGAAGTCCACAATTACGTCAAAAGTCTGGGACTTGAACGAGCTATGGCATTTGACGGAGGAAGCTCTACCTCTATGAATTATTTGAAAAAATACAACGTAGTTTCAACAAAAGGAGACGGAGCCGGAAGAAGCCTCAAGTCATTTATGATTGTGAAATAACTATTTTACATAATAGCTTGCATTCACATTAGCATAAATTTTTACCGTACCTTGCTCAATTGTCGTCGATTGAGCAGCTTCAGGAGCTGCACCATCAGCCATCATTAAATTAGATTTCATTAATCTATACTGCGGACGGTAAGAGTTGTTTGCACTGCAACTTACATCTAATGATTTAATTCCTGAAATTGTAACCGGCACTGTTTTGGCTGCAGCATTTGCTCTTGCTTTTGCTCTGTTTGATGCTGTTGTTATCAAGTCATTACACTGATTTTCATAATTTGAAACAGAAAAATTTAAACTATTCACATTTGTAGCACCAAGCTCTATTGATTTATCAATCATTGTCCCAACTTTGTTAATATTTTTTGTGTGAACTACAACAGAATTTGAAACTTGGTATTTATCCAAAACTTTTTTGTTCCCATTATAATTATACACAGGAGATGCACTAAAATTAGATGTCTTAATATAATCACCATTTGCAGTATTAATCATGGACTTTAACGATGCTATCACTTTGTCAGATATTTCTTTATTCTGCAAAGTCGCTTTTTGCATTGATTTATTATCATATGTTTGAACAGCAATTGAAATTTCTGCAATATCAGGTATTATTTCTGATTCTGCTGAAGTATTTACTGATATATAACCTCTTTCAATTTCATTCACTACAGCTTGAGTAGTACCGGCAGCCATAGTCAAAACCAAAGCAGCAGCTATTAATTTTTTCATACATTCTCCTTATCATCAGATTTTTCTGTTTTTTCTTTATCTTTAATATCTTTTAATATCATAGAATTTAAAAGCTCAGCATTTCTTTGTAACCTAACTCTCTCCATGATTTTATCAATTTCATCTTCACTTAACTGGGATTTTGGGCTAAAAGCAACAAGATATTTCTTCCTGTCATTAATAATAAATCCGGTAATGGCAATAATAGCCCACAGCATAAGCCCTTGCAAATACCCTATAGTTGGAATTGCAATGTAATTAGAAGTAAAATTCCAAGCATGCATTGCGACCAACGCAGGAAAGCCTATAAAACCGGCCCCAAGACAGCTTACAACAAACACTGCCATTAATATTCCCCGAAATCCTGAAATCTGAATTATATGTGCATTCTTTCTCATTTATTTTTCCTTATCATATTCATAAAATCTTCTTCTGATAATATTATAACACCTAATTTTTGAGCTTTGTCTAATTTCGAACCTGCATTTTCACCCGCAATAACATAAGAAGTGTTCTTAGATACTGAGGATGAGGTTTTTCCACCCATTTGTTTAATTTTTTCAGAAGCTTCATCTCTTGTCATATTTTGTAATGTTCCGGTCAAGACGAAAGTCAGACCTTTAAATTCATCCGTTTTATTTTCTGTTGACGGAGCGGGTTCAACGCCCAACTCTTTTAATTCTTCAAGCATTTTTATATTATTTTCACTATGAAAAAATTCGTAAATATCTTTTGCAATAATTTCTCCAATGCCCTCAACTTTTGATAAATCTTCAACAGAAGCTGTTTTTAATTTATCAATAGAATCAAACTCACCTGCCAAAACTGCAGCTGTTTCTTTTCCAACATTTTTTATTGAAAGAGCTGTCACAAGCCGGCTAAGAGGCCTTGTTTTGCTTTCTTGAATTGCATTATACATATTAAACGCAGATTTTTCTTTTACCAAATCAAGCTGCATAAAATCCTGCATAGTAAGCTTATACAAATCTACAGAATTTTTTATAAATCCTTTTGTATAGAGTTGTTCAATAATTGAAGGCCCGATTTTATCAATATCCATTGCTTCCTTTGAAACCCAATATTCTATTTTAGCTCGAATTTTTGCTGAACAATTCGGATTATCACAATAAAGATTTACTTCTTCATCATGATACTTTAATAAAGCACCGCAAGAAGGACAGATTTCAGGTGGATTATATATAGGTCTTTTAGTATGTTCTTCATCCTCAATAACTTTAACAACTTTTGGTATAATTTCTGCAGCTTTTTTAATATAAACTTTGTCACCAACTCTTATATCAAGCCTTTTTATTTCGTCAAAATTATGTAGGCTTGCCCTTGCAACAATACTGCCGCCAAGCTGAACAGGTTCTAAAATTGCAACAGGCGTAATTGCTCCTGTTTTTCCGACACCCTCCTCTATAGATAACAAAGTTGTAGTAACTTCTTCCGGCGGAAATTTATAAGCAGTTGCCCATTTTGGAGCACGAGATGTAAATCCCATTTCATTTTGAACAGACATATTATTTACTTTTATAACAACTCCATCCGTAGCGTAATTAAGCTTAAATCTTTCTTCATCCCAATCTTTGCAATATTGAACAGCTTCTTTTGCATTTTTACAAAGTCTTATGTTAGGATTTATCTTAAATCCCAGTTCTTTTAAATACATTATACTGTCATAATGAGTTTTTATTTTTTTATCAAAATTGTCAATTAATATTGCAGTATAACAAAACATTGATAAATCTCTTTTTGCAGTAATTGAGCTATCTAATTGCCTCAAAGAACCGGATGCAGCATTTCTTGGATTGGCAAACAATTTATCGCCATTTTTTAAATTTTCTTCATTTAGTTTTTCAAATGAAGTTTTTGGCATATAAATTTCGCCTCTTACTTCGATATTTACAGGTTGAAAAAGTTTTAACGGAATAGCTTTTATTGTTTTTAAGTTATTTGTTATATCCTCGCCTGTAATTCCATCCCCTCTGGTTACTCCTCGAACAAAAGTTCCATTTTCATATGTCAAAGCTATTGCAAGACCATCAATTTTAAGTTCACAAACAAGTTCTTGCTCACCGTATTCTTTTATAATTTTGTCGTACCAGCTTTCCAAATCCTCATAATTATAAGTATTATCAAGACTATATAGGCGATATTTATGTTTATAAGGAAGAAATTTTTCGCTGACTGAGCCTACACGTTGAGTTGGGCTATCAGATGTAATTAAAAGCGGGTTTTGCTTTTCCAACTCTTTAAGTTCTGCAAACATTTTGTCATACTCAAAATCGCTAATAGAAGGATTATCCTCAACGTAGTATTTATAATTTGCCTTATTTATTTCGTCTTTTAAAAAGTTAATTCTTTCTACAACCATATTATTACATGACCATTAACAATTCTCTAATAACTTTTGTTGCAACAGCTGTTGAAACACCTGATGTATCATAATCCGGTGCAAGTTCGACAACATCAGCACCTATTATATCGAAATTTTTCAGGTATTCAAACCAATCAACAAGTTCATTAAATTGCATTCCACCACTTTCAGGAGTTCCTGTTCCTGGCATAACAGACGGATCAAGACAATCTAAATCTACTGTGATAAATATCGGTTTGTTTTTCAAGCAATCTAAATCGGAATATTTATGACACAATGTATTGTTTTTTTTCATAAATTCCCATTCTTCTTTCATGCCTGATCTAATACCGATTTGCTTAATATTTTCAGCACCAACAATCTTTGAACAATGGCGAATAACAGCACTATGAGACATTTCTTCGCCAAGGTACTCTTCTCTCAAATCTGTATGTGCATCAAAATGTACAATAGCAAAATCTTTATAAAATTTAGATACAGCTTTTAACTCCGGCAATGTTACAAGATGTTCCCCACCGATACCAAAAACTCTTTTACCGTCCTTATAAATATCTTCTACATTTTGTTCTATCAAATCAAGTGACTTATAAGTATTTCCTAACGGAAATTCTAAATCTCCTGCATCATGAAAATTAACATCCTGCAAATGCCTATCAAATCGTGGCGAATAATCTTCCAGCCCCCAACTTGCAAGTCTTATTTGTTCCGGAGCAAAACGTGAACCGGATCTGTATGATACAGTTCCGTCAAAAGGAAGCCCAAGCATAACAATATCTGAGCTTTCATAATTTTCATTTTGTCCCATCCAGTTTCTGTCTAAAAAAGGTCCGCTAAGCAAATTTTGCCTCCTCTATACTGTTGAAATTTTATCAAAAATACTTGTCTTTTTCAACTTAATCATTAAAATAATTAATATGAAAAAATTTATTTTGGGATTATTAATGTTAAGCATGCCTGTTCTGGCAGAAGAAAATAACTTTGAACAAATATACAGGGAATTAGAACCTGCCAATTTTTCATACGTTCACAATATTGATCCCGGTGAAATGTATGACGTTCAAAATACTTCTTGGTCGCCATATCCGTTATTCAGATTAACTTCGCCATTATATTTCAAAAAAACAACAATAGAACCAGGTTATTATCTTTTAACCCCAAGAGAACACAAAGGCAATTGGTACATCCTTTTTAAAGAAGCCGGTCATGTAAAATATATAATTCCTGCATATAACAGAGAAATGGTTCCTATGGGTTTTTATGAGGATAATCTACCCAAAGCAAAACTCACCCCATCTCAAAAATTTCATGTTAAATTCTACGATTTCATTGGCAAACATGTAAAATCATCTCAAAGAAAACCTGCTCCTAATACATATCTAGAGGCTACAGATTTAGAAAACAACTTTATTTCACTTGTAATATATTGGGGTAATTACAGATATTATATGATATTGAGAACAATTCAGTTATAAAATATTAAGCTTCCTCAAGATCTTCTTCCTTTTTGATACAATCAACAACCATCTTTGCCATTTCTTTAGCAATGATATGTTGTGTTGTAGCAGGGCAATTTTGAAGCATATTCATTGCAGTTCTCAATGTTGCATCGATATCATACCAACGGCCTTTTCTGTTATCATCTAGACCTGAACCAACCGCATTTATAATATCTTCAACAGCTTCAAATTTTTCATCTTCAATATTGTGCTCAATTATAATCTTTATAAGATTTAACGCTATTCTAATTTGTGTTTCATCATCAGTATGTTCAAGTGTATGAACGGCTTCTGATAATACCGGATCTTTGTCATACCAACGTCTTTGATGATTTGTATATTCTTCTTTCATATAAAAACTCCTTATTGTACTATTATGAAAGATTTTTGTTGATATGTCAATTTGTTAACCCTGCTTAAACATTACTCCTTTAGTACCTTTTGGATACTCCCACCCAAGAGAAGAACTCTCACATGCTATTCTGCATGCTCCGCATTCCAGACAATTTTCAAATTTTACAATTAGTTTTGCATGTTCATCATCCCATTCATAAACTTGAGCAGGACAAATTATTGTACAAATTTTTGATTTACAAACCCTGCAGCATTCCTGCACCGGTAAAAGATGAGATTCCTTATCCGGAGTATATTTTACTGTATATAATTTTTCATCTAATTCGCTCATTTTACAAGGATACTCCATAATAATTTTATCACTGACCAAAAATCCTTAAATAATTCTGATATTTTTCTGTCTGTAAAAATACTTTTTATAAACTTATGATATTTTTCGCGTTTAGGAATGCTTTCTGTTGTAACAAATTGTTCAAAAAATTCATTAATTTTTTTAGGATAATAACCTAAAAATTGATTCTCACGCTCAGCAATTCCATCCATAAGATTTCTATATGTCCGCATATCTTTTATGATAAATGAATCTTCAAGTTTTTCAGCATAATATGAAAGCGATTCTTCAGAAAAATCTTTTTTACCCAAAGCAATTACGGCAGTTTCACCTGCAAGTTTTCCTGATATCATGGCAAGATTAGTTCCTTCCCAATGCATATTGTTTACAAACATTGCGGCATCACCGCATATAATAACACCATTATCAACAATTTTTGGTATTTTCTTATATCCGCCTTCAGGAATCAAATGAGCAGAATACTCAGCAAGTTCACCATCCTTTAATAATGGAGATAGTTGCGGA
>Ga0256405_10011516_pt1 | contig 11257 bp, 12 predicted proteins | sample RumenRJG_02DNA_FD_189096 | JGI IMG/M metagenome (GOLD analysis project Ga0256405, IMG submission 189096) | Bovine rumen microbial communities from Lethbridge, Alberta, Canada - RJG_02 | ecosystem: Host-associated > Mammals > Digestive system > Stomach > Rumen | place: Canada: Alberta...
GAGAGGGGGATAATGCAAGCTTTTCAATCACAGATGAACAGTTGGCATTTCCGGTCCGTCTTGAAAAAGGAGAAAAGGACGGAATTATGGTATACGCGGCTCCGGATACGGATGTGCTTATAGCATTGCGGTCGCATAAAAGCAGATTGGAGTTGTGGGCTGATCTACCCACGGAATTACCCGATTCTGATGTATTGACAACAAATCGGCTGATTCTGCGACGCTGGGAAGAAAGTGATGCGGAGGATTTATACAAATACGCCAGCAATCCCGATGTGGGACCGATTGCCGGATGGCCGCCTCATCAGAGTATTGATGAAAGTCTGGATGTTATAAGGAATGTTTTTTGTGGTAAGGAAGCATACGCCATCTGCCTGAAAGAGGATGGAAAAGCAATCGGAGCAATCGAACTGAAACTGAATGGTCATACCGATATGACTGACCGGGATGATGAATGTGAAATGGGATACTGGCTTGGAAAGCCGTTCTGGGGTCAGGGGATCATGCCGGAAGCAGTGAAGGAAATGCTTCGCCATGCCTTTGAGGACTTAGGCATGCAGAAGGTCTGGATCGGATATTATGAAGGCAATACGAAATCAAAGCGCGTCCAGGAGAAATGCGGATTTAAATATCAATGGCGGTCAGAGAATGTGGATGTGCCGCTGATGCATGAGAAGAGGACTGGCCATGTAAGCCTGATGACGAAGGAAGACTGGGAGGCCAGAGCAAAAAAATGATGGAATGAGGGGATTATTGTAAAGATGAAGCTTAAGATTGCATTGCTCCAATTACTTCCGGGAGTGAGTTTAGAAGAACAATTGAATATAGGTAAAGCGGCCTGCATAAAGGCGAAAGACATGGGCGCTGATATTGCACTGTTCCCAGAGATGTGGAGTGATGGCTATTATCTGCCGCAGGAAGAAGGCGCTGTGGACAATCTGGCCATTTCAAAAGACAGTGAATTTATTATTTCGTTCTGTTCCCTTGCAAAAGAACTGCAGATGGCAATAGGAATCACATTTCTTGAAAAGAGTGAATCGAAGCTGCTTAATTCCATGATTCTCTTCGATAAAAGCGGAGCCCTTAAGCTGCACTACTCTAAGGTACATACCTGTGCTTTTGCAGATGAAAAAGTCCTTTCATCCGGCGAGGATTTTTATGTAACAGATCTGGATACAGGCAGAGGAACGGTAATGATTGGCTCCATGATCTGTTTTGACAGAGAGTTTCCTGAGAGTGCAAGGATTCTTATGCTGAAAGGTGCTGAGGTTATTCTTGCACCAAATGCCTGCCCGATGGAAATAAACAGGCTGGCAGCTCTGCGTACCAGAGCATACGAGAACAAGGTTGCAATAGCTACCTGTAATTATCCGAAGGGGCAGCCGGATTGCAACGGTCATTCCACTCTCTTTGATGGGGTGGCATGGCTGAGGAATGAGCCTGGGGTCAGAGATATGTGTACCCTTGAAGCGCCGGAAGAGGAAGGAATTTATCTTGCAGAGATAGATATCGATATGCTCCGAGACTACAGGAAACATGAAGTGATGGGTGAAAAATACAGGCATCCTGATAAGTATAGAATCATTGCGAATGATGGGACAAGCTGCAAGAGCAGCTGACAGCTTTGGGCTGAGGCTTGGAGCCAGAATGCAGATGGGAGATGGCGATGAACAGCTTGAGAGGAAAAACGGCGATCGTTACCGGTGCCAATTCCGGCATGGGCTTTGCGACAGTAAAAGCTCTTGCTGATGCAGGCGCACATGTGATCATGCTCTGCAGAGATGAAAGGCGCGGGAAAGATGCCCTGCTAAAGCTTAAGGAAGATCCTCACCGCAGCCTGGATCTTATCTTATGCGACCTTGGAGACTATTCTTCAATCTGTGCGTTTACAGAGGAAGTAAAAAGAAAGTACAGGCATATTGATATTCTTGTATGGAGCGTCCACCTTTTATAGAGATCGGCCGCCATATTCCGAAGCGGATTTGAATAACTCATATCACAGCTTCCTGCCTTTCAACATAGTTCCTCAACAACATTCGTTCTTTCCTCTTCTGCTCGGGTTCCGGCCATATCGCATTCTGCAATAACGATTCAGCCCCTCACTGCTCAGAACACTGCGGGTGAGGAATCGTTACAAAATCATTCCTCTCCGGGAGCCGGAACATGTTCATCAATCTGCCTCACCACATACTGAGGCGTATCGATCGTCTGCAGATAGATCCTTCCGATATACTCCCCGATCAGGCCCATAAACATAAGGATCAGTCCCGAGAAGAAAAGAATCGAAACCAGGATGCTGGACCATCCGGCCGAAGAAGCAGGGTTGGTCAACTTACGGACGATGACACAGAGGATCCCGATAAAGCCTGTCAGCGCGGCCACATGTCCGACGACAGCCGCCAGACGAAGCGGTACGACAGAGAAAGCCAGTATATTCGTCCACAGCCTGAACAGTTTCCTCATCGTGTATCCGCTCGTCCCGGATTGCCGCTGATAATGCTCCACCGGAACGCAGCTAACATTGTGTGTCACCCGCAGAAAAACACCTGACATGCGTGTATACGGACTGCGGTATTGTATCGCGTAGTCGCGGACAAACCTGCGGATCACCCAGAAAGAGCTGACCTTGAGATCCTTCGGCTGTCCGGTCAGAATCCGCAGCGACCACTGATTAAACCAGGTTCCGAGATTACGCCCCTTCGAGTGCATCTTTCTGGGATAGTAAGCGTAGACGATGTCATATCCTTTTTCAAATTCTTTAAAAAGACAAGGCAGCTGGTTCGGATTGGTCTGTCCGTCATCGTCCATGGAGAGAATGACATCGCCCCTGGCATAGTTCAGGCCGGCCATCTGCGCATTGTGCTGTCCGCTATTGGAAGCAAGTTCGATCACCGTGATATTCGGATACTCGGAGACAAGCGCTCTCAGTTCCCTGACTGTCGCGCCGTCATCCGGGCTGCAGTCATCCACAAGGACGAATTCCAGATCATTCCTGCCCATCTTTTCGAATTCCCGCATTGTCGCCAATACGACAGATCGGATTGTCCCGGAAGACCGGTAGCATGGAATTATGACACTGTACAGCATATCGGACCTGATCCCTCAGAAAATGGCAAAGCAGATTACGCCGGTAACGATCAGCGCGGCGCCAAACAGTTTCTTCGCTGTAATATTCTCGTTCAAAAGCCGCCGGGAAAGAAGCATGACGAACACGATCGCCAGTGAATTCGACAGGACGCCGTATCGAAACTGCATTCTGGTAAACAGAAAGATATTCAGGGCAAGAACACAGGCATAGCCGCCGTAGCCCAGAATCACATACGGATTCAGATACTCCCGTATACGGCTCGCATGAACGGCGGAAGCGCTCTTTTTCAGCAGAATCTGCGATATGGCAGCCAGAAATCCGCTGAAGATAATGAGCAGAATCAGTACTGCTTTATTCATTCCGTATCACCCATATTCCTGCGATAATCAATGCCGTTCCCGCCAGGTTTCCGGGGTTGACCGGCTCGGAAAAGATCAGCCAGGCCCAGATCAGGCTCCAGATGTTGTAAACGGCGCTGTGTGAGTACGCGACATTCACTTCGAACAGCTTGAGAATATACTGCCAGAAAACAGCGTAGATACCGCAGTTCACAAAGATCAGGCATCCAAGCAGAACCGTCCGCGCGCAGAAGAAGCCTTCGTCACGGATGCTGGTCGCGCAAAGCTTGGAGAAGACTCCCGTAAATGAAAAGACCATGATATTCAGGTGCAGAAGCAGAAGGTCCTTCCCGCGTCTGGTTATTCTTCCGCTCTTTTCCCTGCTGCTATTTCCCTTGCCGCTATTTTTCTTCATAGATCCGGTATCCGCATTTTTCCATAAATCCGTTCACTGGCTTTACTGCTTCCCCGTCTTCATAATACATACACCGATAGAGCGCGTCCTTTTTGCAGAATGCGCGGCTGTCAGCCTTCTCTCCCGGTGCCTGGCAGTGAAACTCCAGATGATAAGCGCTCCTGTCCGGAATGCGGAAGCTTATGCCGGATGTGCTCCGGCCCCTGAACGGATCCCCAAAACGAAGGTGGTTCATGGCCATATCCAGAAGATCAACCCCGCAGGCCTCCCGGATCAGCCGCCACAGATGACATCCGTCTAGCCTTGGCGTTACCTCAATCAGATAGGGGCTGTCATCCCGGATCATAATCTGGGCATATACCGGCCCGTTTGACAATCCCGTGACGTCCGCAGCCTCCCGGACAAGATCCAGAATCTTCCGATGAACGTCACTGTTTTCATACCTGGAAGGAAAGTGGTGCCGGCGGATGATGCCGCCGGGAAACTCCGGCCATACTTCACGGTCAGTCAGCACGCTGCACAGAATCTCTCCATCCAGCAGGTGCGCATTCAGAGAAACCTCCCGGCCGTCAATGTACTCTTCCAGAATCACTTCCCCTTTTCTGGAGTAATTCATGGCGCTTTGGAAGCATTTTCTCATCTCCTTCGGATTGTCAACCCTGGCTACGCCGCGCTGTCCCTGTGAGTCGACAGGCTTGATCTTCGCGGGCCATACCATACGATCCTTCGCTTCTTTCAGGATCGCCTCCGGATCCGAACCGATGATAAAAGACGGATTGAAGCGTTTTCCCTTCAGCAGATTCCGCATCCTGCCTTTATCACAGCAGGCCTCGGCAGATTCCGGGGATACAAAAGAGGGCGTCTGGGTGTTTTCCGCCACGGCTGAGAGTACGGGAACCGCTATGTCACTGCCGACCGAGTAAATCATATTGATCCTATTATCCCGGAAATACGATTCAATTTTCTCTCTGTCCACAATATCGATCCTGGCAAAATGATCCGCGAAGCGAATTCCCGGATCTGTCCCGGTATAACTGCAGCAATACACCTCCATTCCGGATTCCCTGCAGTATCGAATCAGGTCGATCTGCGCGTTTCCCGCACCAAGAATCAGTATCTTATCCATATTCTCTTTCTATCCGAACGTCAGACCGCCCTAAAACGCGGAACAACCAGTGTCATTGCAAACAGGATCCAGGAAAGGGCCGTCAGTGCCACAGCGGGATTCCAGAACGGCGGCGCATACGTCAGGCTGAAATGGTGTGCGCCTTCCGGTACATAAAAACCCAGATAGCAGCGGTTTGCCTTCATCAGTTTCACCGGCTCTCCATCGACTTCCGCACTCCAGCCCTTTGAATAAAGGACCGGAAGAACCACGAAACGGCCGTTCCCTTCTTCCAGGTCTCCATCGATCCGGTTGATTGAGATCTGCGGATTCGCGCAGCCTCCCTCGTTCCTGCGGCTGACATCCTCCCTGTAGGAATCCATCGGGATCAAAACCAGTTCAACCGAACCAATCCTGCACCTGCCTTTTGCGTTCAGCTTCACCTCAATCTCTTCCGGCGTATCCTCCGAACAGTATCCCATGTAAAGCATCCTTTTGTCCATGGGAACATAATATTCATTCGCGGAATCTCTCAGATTCAGTTTCTTCGTTCCATAAGAACCGGTAACGGCCAGGCTCTCCTCATCTTTCGGTTCATCCGCGTCTTCATAGGAGATTCCCGTCAACCGCACGTAGCACTCATACCCGCTCTTCTGATTGCAGGAGAAGGTCAGCGTGCCATCCTTCTCCAGTTCAAACCCGTCTGCGTACACCCTGGCCCGGTCATTTGCCCGGACATGATCCGCCCGGATCGGGATGCGGATTTCATTCGTCTCAGGAACCGCATTCCCGGAAAACCCGTCAGGCAGCGAAGAGAGATCCTCCCCGCTCAAAACAACGGTCTTCATCAGGACCTGCTGCTTTCGGGCTGCGCTGAGCTTCCTGTACTCATCCAGGGAAAATGCACTGTCGTAAGTATACGCAAAGGAAAGCGGAATCTCATTCCGATATAGCGAATTCTCTCCGTCGGCCGTATCCTTCACCTTCTCAAAGCCGTATGGAAGGATCAGGCTGTCTCTTCCTGTCAGATAATACTTTACCGACGCCAGGTTCTCACAGACAGCCCTTCCATCCATCGACGTGATCTTGACCGCGCAGTAGAGCCCCGGATTCTCCACCTCAAGAAGATATTGCTGCAATTGGGCGTTCATCACACTGTTGAATTCCGCGATCCCGTAATAATCATGGTACAGGGAGTTGTTCAGCGAGGATTTCCGGTAAGACCCTCTGTCCATCCTGTAGAATGAGTCATCTGCAGTTTCTTTCAGAATGCCATCTGGCTGTTCTTCATAGAAGTCAGGCAGATCCTCCCATTTCATATATTCACTGACTTCATTTCCGGCCGTCGGGAGATAGGTCATCATCCCCAGCGCAACCGCGTTCAGGAAGGCGATGACGAACAGGACACGGCAATGTACGGCGTACGAAACCCTGCGCCGGCTCATAATAAGGATCGCGGCCGATATGACCACGAGGCACACGCAGCCGGCTGCCACGTTCTGACGGTAACCGGAACTGATTCCGGCCCGTCCCCCAAAAACCAGGAACGTAATCGTCCCTGAGGCATACAGAGCCGTGACGCCCCCCAGGACCACGCGGGCGGTCTTCCCGTACCGCGGTCCATGCTGTATGACATGAACCGCAGTACAGGCTAACGTGAATGCCACGATAAAAGTCCAGCGGTTCGAGATATTGCCAAACGCGCCCATCACCAGGCCGGCGGCCGGAAGAAGGACCGCGGCGAACTCGATCAAAATTGCGGCGCGGAGGGACCTCCGCGCCGACAGCCGGTCAAAAAACAGAATCACAAGAACCGGAATCACCAGCGCGACAAAGTTGAGCCTGGTATTGTATCCCGCCTCGACATTCGGACTGATAAAACCAAGCAGCAGATTCCCCATATACTTCATGGGATACAGCAGGGGAACTCCGGCCGCATTCTCCGCTTTCACACGGTCGGATGAAAACAGATGCATAAAAAGCGGTACCAGGATAAAGGATACCATCCCTGTGCCGACAGCCCATGCGCCGATGATCTGAAACCCCTGCCGGAAGAACAGACGGACCGGAGCGCGGGATTCTGTACATGAACGCACAGCCGGCCCTGTACACGAACTTCCATCAGAGCCTGTGTCGGAACGCACAGCTGGATCTGCGCCGGAAACGGTTATCCCGGTATCGCCCTGCAGCCATCGCAGCAGGAAATAAACACCCACGGCGATGGTACACATATATGCGAAATAATACGTCACCAGAAAAGACAGCGCCACGGAAACGATGAAGAAGGTACTCCTTCCACCCCGCATGATTTTTTCCGCTCCAAGAAGCAGCATGGGAAGCATCACCATCGCGGAGGCGAAGAACGGGTGATTCGGGACACGATACACCGCAAAGCCGCAGGAGAGGTAGACGATACTGCCGATCAGGACCGCTCTGTCATCCATCTTCCGGAAACGGCAGAAAGCAGAAAACATAACGCCCGCAAGATACAGTCTCAGAATCACGAGAAACGTGTAGAAAACACCGAGCAGGCTGACTGGAAAAACAGCGCTGAGAAGATCGAACCGATGGATACGCGCCGCAACAAGAATCCCGTCCCCCATTCCGATCGAGAAATCATAAAAACGGATACTCCGGTTTCCATGAAGGAGATTCGAGACCAGCTCTCTCACATACCTCCCCAGATAAACCATCTGCGGGAAATACTGCCCTCTCCCGTCCGTGCACCACACCATCGACCGGCCCGTAAGAAGAAACGCGAAAAACATCCCGGTCACAAGAAGCAGGAACATCACTGAATAATGGACATAGAACCGCCTTATCTGTTCCGGGCTTCTTTTAACCGGGTGATTGTGATAAATCATAGTTCCTCAAAAAATCCGTTCTTTCTTCTTCTGCTCGGGTTCCGGCCATATCGTATTCTGCAATAAGGATAGCACATACCCTATCCCCATGACTTGTATAGCATATCAATTTTTTCTAACGCTTCATGAAACGTCATGATTCTCACATCCTTTAACAAACGGTAACCTCTTGGCTGGAAAATCTCAAGGTTGTCAACCCTACAATTCCAGATATCTTTGGTACCATCAAAATAGGCCTGATCTATATCTCATACTATACCACTCTATAGAAGATCCATTAATAGCCATTTCTTTTTTTGGGGTGGAAAACAGCAGGCACGGACTTGCTTGTATTGGGAGTCAGTTTTTAAGTTACCTTTGCATGCTTTTGTAATTCCCCTAACCCTGTCCACTCTTACTCTAACGGTCAATGTCGGATTTCTGGAAGGTCCGAAGACTCCACAGGATACTAAACAAACTCAGAAAAGAGAGGTTTAGGACGTCAGCAGCTGGAACTATGGTATACTTTGTAGCGCCAGCTATTTCATCTGCAGTCCTTTTCGCCGTTTCGATGTCAATATCCACAATTGCCACATCTGCTCCGGCTTCGGCAAATGCCGTTGCTGTGCATTTTCCGATTCCTCTGGCACCGCCGGTGACAAATCCTCTTTTTCCATCCAGACGCGTCCTCTTTCCTGATTCCCAGTTTTCAATGGTTCGTTTTGGGATATTGTATCTTTGAGAAAACATCTCCTGGGTCATATCCAGCTTCAGTCTCATTTCTTTTACAGTCATGTTCGTTGCCTCCATGAGAAAACAATACCAACCAATGGGTGATTCTGTCAATGGAACATTTACAAAGAGACGATAAGAAGTCAAGAAGGTAACCATCAATTTCTACCGCTATACACATTATGGAACGTGTACATGACCAGTAATTATGCAGGCATTGAGGAGCATAGGATAGTTATTAGTCGATATTTTGACTACCCAAAACCCGTATGTATTGTGTTGATACTGTTCCCAAAAGATCCAAAACAGGCGGTTTTAAGAACACGATATGGGTTCATGAAGAAGACGGAAAGCATCGTCTTAAATCTGAATCTAAACTGGTAACTAATACCAAATAAGATAAAGGGATTTCCCGGAAGGATTTATGTCCAATCTGGGAGATCCTTTTTTAGTGGAAGCAGGAAAACATATATGGCAATCACAAAGCTTCTTCGCCTAAAGGAAAGCCGATCAGGAAACAGAAGGAACAGATTATAGGCAAGTCTTATGCTGTTTTTGCCTGTCAGAGCGGATTCGGTGCGGAAAAGGTTTTATAAGGATTGACATGATAATCACTGTCAAACATCACACAAAGCTGACGTAACCTCCGGGGCAATTTGCCCCGGAGGTTTATCTATATCTCTGAAAATCGGTCCCTGGCGCATTTTCCACGTGCAGTTCTCAGGGAGCTGTGATATAACAGCACTACATCGAATTCAGTCGACAGGCCATTCGGCTCTGTCAGAGTACATTTTCTAATTGTAATCATCCTGATCGTTCTGTAATTATCGTTCTTTATCCTGTTAATCGTATTATTTCTCAGCTTTTCGATCCGACCGTTTCCGGCCGGTATATTCACCGCAGTTTGTTTTCATTTGATTCCTGCACCCTGGCGGCGGGTCTTTCTTACGCTGGTGCTCTGTAACTGGCATGATGACCGGCTCTGCAGGGCATGTCACCTGAAGATCCCCTGATCCGCAGCCAGGGCATGGCATAGGAAAATACGCGGAAAGGAGGACTTCGCCATGAAGAAAGTACTGAACCGTCTGAGGGACAGGATCTCTTCTGCCGTCAACCGATTCATCGAGGATGAAGAGGGCGTGGGCGTAGTGGAGATCATACTGATCCTGGTCGAAAACTCCACTACCAAAAATCCGCGTGTATTGTGTTGATACTGTATAAAGAGAGCATAAAAAGGGCAGTTTTTAATACACAATACACAGTGAGACCTCAAAGTGTGTATCGTGTCCCATATAGAACGGGGCAGAAGAATGATCTTACTGTGGAAGAAGTAATCTCACTCTTAAGCAGCATGCCGAAGGAAGCCAGTGACCTATGAGAAAGGTACCCGTTTTTGATCTGTGCGTCGGTACATACGGACAGGGAATCCAAATAATGGAATGAGGCAGGATACCTGATATGAAATACATCGTCAATACTTGTGTCAATCTGTGCAGCTCTGGATATGTCACTGGATGAAATGGTTTTTGGCTATATGTCCGGCAGTAAAACGGACAGAGAGGAGTGGAATAGAATGTTTGATGACTGTTCACAGTATGAAAAAGAGATTCTGAAAGATGTGGCCATATGTGTAAAGGCTTCACTTCGCGCACATGGTTGCATCCAGGGGTAAGAATGATATTTGGATGCTGCCATCTTTAATTATGATATACTTTGTTCATGAGTTGGAGCGCTGCATGTGGCGGCGCTCCAGATTAAGAAGGTAAGTGCATAATAGCCTTCTTTCTGAAATAGGAGAAAAGAGCAGATTGACTTTGTACTGGAATTTGGGTGTTTGAGATTTAACAGGAATGATGCGGTACGGGAAATATATGTCGAATGTTGCGATAGTTGAGGTGGACTATGACAGCTGCCAGAAGACAGATACTCTTTTATGGCGATTCCAATACCTATGGTTATGATCCTGCGGACAAGTATGAGAACCGTTATCCTGAAAATGCGCGATGGATCGATATCCTTTCAAAAGAACTGAGCGATGAATGGACAGTCTTTGCTGATGCCATGAACGGCAGGAGAATTCCGGATCTTCCGTATGATACAGATAGGATTAACCGGATGCTTGGAAGGCTGAAAACGCGAGGCATGCTGGCGGTGATGCTGGGAACCAACGATATCCTGCTCACGAGAAAACCGGATGCAGTGATCGCCATCCAGAAAATGGCATCTTTTCTATCCTATCTTTGCATTCAGAAAAGGCCTGAGGATATTCTTGTGATTGCTCCTCCGTATATCGCATCTGAGAGCACACAAGTTCCGCTTTATAGAAGGTACTATGAAGAGAGTGTAAAGATGAATGAGGGTTTTTATCTTTTAGCAAAGACCTACGATACTGGCTTTCTGGATGCTGGCCCCTGGAACGTTCCCCTGTGTTTTGATATGGTGCATTTTTCAGAGAAAGGACACCGGATGTTCGCAGAAAAAATCAGGGGGTACCTGAAGGAGATGCAGCCGTGATGAAACAAACAGACATGAAAAGAAACAGCAATGGGTTTTTCAGGTTTTTCTGGTACAGGATCCTTTCGGGGGAGCGCCTGTTCGGACTTCAGCGCCACAAAAATCTTCACCTGTACGGACGGCGGAATGTATGGTTCCTCTATCCATACAAAAAAGTCAGCCAGGCTCAAGGGAAACGGGATAACGATTCCAAAAGGATAATAGGCTTTTGGGAGTTTATGG
>Ga0256405_10011517_pt1 | contig 11255 bp, 16 predicted proteins | sample RumenRJG_02DNA_FD_189096 | JGI IMG/M metagenome (GOLD analysis project Ga0256405, IMG submission 189096) | Bovine rumen microbial communities from Lethbridge, Alberta, Canada - RJG_02 | ecosystem: Host-associated > Mammals > Digestive system > Stomach > Rumen | place: Canada: Alberta...
AAAGAATAAAAGAAAAAGAAAAGCCGTAGGTTTTCCTACGGCTTAAATTATTAATATCTCATATAATCTGACAATTTTTCTTGTTGTCCGTCAGGCGTTGTAACATATGCAACACCATCCTCATCAAACTCTATTTCAAGCCAATCGGTAACTTCACCATCTTGAAACTTTAATCTTGCTGCATCACCACTATTATTAATTTGAATTTCATTTCCACCATAGTTGTTCATTCCTTTATATCCATGTGGTGTAAACTCATCCATTTCTTTCAAAACTCTCTGTACTGATTCAGCAATAACTTTTCTTAATTGTGATTCATTTAATTTAACTATCTGTTTCATATCTATATTTATGTTTTATTTTTGTTATTAAATTCCGTCATAGCCATGATGTTTAATATAGAATATATCTACATCTTTTTCACCATTTCTTGTGAATCCTGTGAAGTATTCCATTGCTTGTCTTAATGCATCCTGAAGTGAAGTTGCCTTAAAAGAATGTTGTATTGGATTCATATCTGATTTTATCATTGCTATCATGTCATATGTTTCCTCAGAATCATCATACCAATGTTTAATATTTTCGAAATCATTTTCATTTAAAATTCTCTTAACTGATTCCATTATTACATTTTTTATTTCAGATTCAGTTAATTTTAGAGTATTATTTTTTGACTCATTTTGTGACATTTTATCAAAAGCTGCTTTCCAAACCATTTTGGCAATATTATCATCTTCTATACTATTATTATGTGTTCTCCAAAATTTGTAACCATAACCATAATAAAGGTCATCACAGGCATTTTCAAACTCAGCCCTATATTTTTTAATTATACTTTTGTCCATAATTTTAGTTTTTAAAATAAATAGTTTGTCATATAAGAATAACGATTTTTTATTCTTTAAAACATTTTCATTATTTTTACGCCCATATCATATTTTGGTAGGTATTCATATTCTTGTTTATTAATGTAGTAATGTCCATCAATAGCAAGTCCCCATGATTGATTAACAAACAAACCGGCTTCTGCTGTTACTGATGGGAAAGTAGTACCACCAACACCCACAAATGGAAGGATTTTTCTTTCTTTATAAATTGTATTTGTTACAACTTTTTGTTTCGGATAGAAGTCATATGCTATATTATTAAGCCTATTATATTGTACATCCGCTTTAAGTCTGAAAACGCCTAAAGTATCATTATTAAACAAAATTTTGTCATATTGTCTTTTTGTTGCCCAATCTACAATAAGTTTAAGAGTATCTTCATTTGTCATATAGACAGTATCCCTAACTTCTTTAATTTTTTCAGGGAACAGTTCTTGATAAACGCCATCCTTAACTGCTTGTGCTATGATGTTTTTAACATCAATAGGCTCTTTAATATAGACAGGAACAGGTCTATCAATACTATCATGTATTGGTTCAGCATCCTCATATTCTATTTTTGTTATTATTTTTGCAGGTGTGGTTTTTTTGCCCACATATATACCGCCTAAAAACAAAACAATTGCTACTGCAATTATCCCAATTATTTTTAATGTTTTTTTACTAATATATTGTTCTATTATCATAATTAAAAAGATTTTCTTTATAAATAGTTGATTTTCATGTTTAATTTTAGTATATTTGTAAAAAGTATTAATAATATGGTAAATAAGATACTGTTGTTTACATTTATTTTTTGTTGTTTATATGTTTTAAAAGAGGCTTTTTTATTTACAAAAGCACTTTTTACTGATGGGAAATATGACATAACCAAAGTAAGACTTCTTGGTTTAAGTGGCTCCATATCATGGATAATAACGTTGTTAATAACAGGCTTAGGTATATAAATTATGGCAAATAACATAAAAGACAGAATACAGAAAATAAAACCCTATTTTAAGGGAATGCAAGTAGAAGAAATTGATGGCGAAAGCATTATTTATGTAATGGTTGCTTTTCCACCAAAATGGCTTATTGACAAAACACTTGAACAGAAATATAATATTACAATTGGTTTTAACGAAAATAGTGGTGTATATTATTTTTGTGCTGAAATGGAAGTTGGCTTTGATGTACTTTTTGATGCAATTGAAGATAACATTGAACAAATGATAACTGCTCAGGAAAGGGCTAAACTTCTTAAAGATAAGATACAGGAATTACAAGAATTATTTGTTGATGAAACAATTCCTATTGAAAAACTCCGTTCAATTGAATTCACATTTAAACCACAAAAAAAGAAAACAACAAAAAAAGAAAATAAGGATATAACTGAAACAAGCAATGAAGAAAAATCTGAAAATTAAAAAAGTTGAAATCGGTGATATCTTATATACTTGTGGTGGTAATAAAAACCATATATTAGGCTTTGTTTTTGACGGTGATGAAAAACTTATTGTTTATAAATCATGGTTAAAACAAAGAGCATGTTGGAGATATTATACAGAATATTTTGATGTCTTTTTAGATGATGTATCAATGAGATATGGTTTAACCGAAGATGAAGAAACTGAATTGTTTAAGGTAAATAACACATTGAAAATAGATTATAACTGATGAAGCATTTTTTAGATAATACAATATATTTGATGGAAGAACAAACAAGTGAACTTAATAATGTCATTTGTGAGGAATTAACAATAAATAACAGTGTAACTGAATTGTTAAAAAAAATCTCAGAAAAATTTACTGAAGAATTTTCTAAAAAATCTTTTGAAAGAGTGCGAAATTTTTCGTATAAAAAAATCGAATTTACTTATTATTGTTTTAATACTATTGTTAAATTTGTTTTTAATTGTTACAACGCTTTTAATGCTTTCGAATATGAAAATCTAAAAAAAAGTTTTTCCATTGGTAACGGACAAACAAATGAAACACAAAAAATAATCACAATTAATTTAGGATTCATTTCAGGTACACAACAAACACCTTGTATTGATGTTTTACGGCACGAAGAACATCACATATTTCAAATGTGTAAACAAAAAGATATAAATAATTGGGGGAAAGGAAAAAAAGGTAAGGATGTTTACTTAAAAGCTAGTGAAATTTTACAGGACAATAATTCAAATAATAATGATTTTATTGTTTCGTTTTTGATATACACACAATCACCTAATGAAGTAGATGCTTTTGTTAATCAACTGTATGAACAATTGGTTGCATCAAATTTTGGTGACGAAATTAAAACAATTTCAAAATCTCAGGTTTATAGTTATTATTTAACAAGTAAAAAATATTTAAACATAATAATAAATAACAGAATAAGGTTTGAAAAAATAATAAATGATTTTGGTTGGAAATATAATACATTTGTCAAAATAATACAAAAAGCATTAAAAAGAACAATAAATAAAATTGGAAAAGTTATTATTAAATTTTATAAAGATTATCCACAGCGTAAACCAACTGAAATATGCTTTAATAATTTGACAGATAAAATCAAAAATTATGAGTAATGCATTAATAATATTTTTATTTTGTTTTGTATGTTATGGATGGTCAAACATGCAAGTTTTTGGGAGTGGTCCCTTTCGTATTTTCGAACATATAAGAAATTTTACAACAGGGATATCTGAACATTTTGGAACAATGTTTCAATGCATGATGTGTTTTTCTGCTAATCTTGGGTGGGTTTTATCATTAATTGATTGGTTTCTAATACCACAAATTGCTTTTACACCATTTAATATATTTTTTGCAGGAACAAATTTGTGGTGGTTAGCTTTGTTATTTGATTGTTGTTTTACTTCAGGCATTGTATGGTTTATTCATCATGTTGAATTATTTTTTGAAAATATTGCAGAAGGAAATACAGAATCATCAGAACCAATTGAAGAAGAAAATAATGATATAATTGATATTGAATCGTGAATACAGTAGAAGATTTAAAAAATGATATAATAAAAACAAAAACAGTTCTTAAACAAGAACAGGAAATCTTTCAAGAACGTGTTTTAAACGGTTTATTTGACAATTCAGAAAAGATTCTGACAGATAACTCAGATTATTATGAAAAAACGCTTAAATCGCTTGAAAATGACTATAAATGGGATGATAAGAAATCAACCTATATTGAAAATGAAAAACATGAGGAAATTCAAGAAAATAATGTATTAAAAACCAATATAAATAAGACGAAAAAAACTAATAAGATAAAAAGAAATCTTAAAAAAATCTTTGGTTTATAAAAAAATCCTTATCAAATGATAAGGATTTTTTTTCTTAATATGTCATTTCTTTATAATCTTTAACCATTGATTCAGGATAATATTCCGGATATTTTTCTGCGTCTTTTATAATATTGTCAAATATTTCACCGGTAACATCAAGCCTACCTGATTGCCAACTACTTTCTATATCCATGCTAAACCAACCGCCATCTTTTGTTCTAACAAACCATAAATTATTTTTGTCATATTTCGGACAAGAACATTCAATGAAATAATCAGTTTTTGTGGCATAAAGCCAGTCATGCTCAGGCATTTCATAGTCAAACCAATGCTGATATAATGATGTTTCAATTGTACTACCATTGTTATAATCAGGGACTGAAACCATTATATTTTCTGCTTCTTTTGGCGTAATAATCCTTTCACATTTACAAATATAATGCCTTGATGGAGAAGTTTTGCCATCATCCCAAAAATGATAAAATTCACCAATCTTTGGTAAAACAAGTTTCTTTTTTTCCATGTTTGTTTAAAAATTTTTAATATAATAAGGACTCAAACCTATTTAATTATTTGCTGCTTCGTCAAGATTATCTGAAAGAGAAGGCTGCTCCTGCTTAACAGATAAGGTGTCATCGGAGATAATCGGATGAGCATAGTAGTCTTGTTTATTAAAAAGCCAATCCGCAGTCAGGTATTTTTCTGGAACTTTAGTTTGTGGATGAGTATCAAGAAACCTTTCCACTTCTTCATCTGTTGTGGGAAAGTCTGTCTGCTCCTGCTGGAGAGATTCAACAATCTTAAGAATATTGTGTATTTCACTTCTACGATAAAATGACTCAAGGCCACCTTCATCAGTAAGTACTGGAACGGTTATTTCCTCATAACGATTTGTAAGGAGTTTTCTCAGTTTATCTGCGTCAATGTATTTGCTCATATTCCTGCCCTTGTTTCATTTTTACAATATCCCTTTATAACAAGCCACTCGTCAAAAGAAATGGCATTCCTTTGTCCAAAACTCTCAAGTGTGGCTACCTCCGCTTGGTATTGATACCAAAGTTCTTCTCTTGTTCTTTTTATATCTAACTGACTACTCCCACCACTAAAGTAGTGGGGTTCTAATGTGTCTTGGGAGCATAGTACTAATAGTACTTGTAGGAAGCATAGTGTAACCACTTACTTTAACTCCACACAGAGAGAGTCCTTCTCTGTCCTACAATATATGTCTTTTAGGATTTTTGTGGTAGTTTTGGGCATCCAAACACTAATCTACAAATGTACTACAAGTACCATAGTGTGAGTTACCATTCCATTCCAACCTCCTATGGGGTTCAAAAGCATTACAAAGGTGTCCCTTACTACTTGGGGTGAGTTGCTAACCTTAAAAGTTCCTTGGTTATCGGAACCAATACAAATATACCAAAAATATTTTTAAAAACAAAATATTTTGTTAAGACTGCTCTCATCCCACTATTGAAATAGTGGGTTTTCCCGCAGGAAAATCATAAAGTTAAAATAGGGTGCAAAAATCTCCCCTTTGATAACGGCAGGTCGTTCTGCCCCTTAAGATTCCGCACCCTATGGTTTTACATCAGTTTCTCTAAATCATCAATTAATGACCCAAGTCCTTCTCCCCAATATCCACTTCCTTTCCCAACATACTCTTTTACGGCTTTAAGGATACTCATTTGATGTTCGGTTGGCTTCCAAGATGGATGGAGGAATTTGAGACGAAGTTTTGCCCACATAATTTCTTTGTTTGTTAGTAGGTCGCACACTTCCAATTTGTGCATGAAGGCTTCAAACATTTCCTCATCTTCCTCGCTCCATTCATTAGAACAGAGTTTTGCTACATCCTCATTTTTCTTTTTAAAATTCAAAGGAAGGGATTGGAGCCAATAGCGTTCTGCCTCTATCTGTGCCACCAGCTCCGGTGCTTTGCCTGATTCGTAGCAGTACAATGATTCATCCACCGCTTCAAGCGCTTTCTCATCCTCCTCGCTCCACTCTTGTTTTGGCTGAAGATTAAACCTTTCAGGAAGGGATTTGAGCCATGGTGATAGAACCTCCTGTATGTTTCCTCTAATTTTATCGACCTTTCCTTGGGGTGTTGCACAATCATCGCCTACGTAGTTATCAAGCATCCATAGATAGTTATCAACCCTTTCAAGATTATCACTATCCTCTTCACTCCATTTTGCTAATGAAATATCCACAGATTGATTCTCAGTTGGAATAGGCTCACCGTTTATTGTTACTTTGTTCCACTCTGACTTCTGCTCTTTCTGCTTTTTCAACCAACTCAAAATAGCCTTGGTGCTTACACAATTAATTGCAGTAAGAAAACCATCCTGTTCATTTAAGTGATGAATTAAAGCATCTATTATTTGTTCATCTGAAGGAGTTTCATTAAATGGTGGTTCGTAATTTAATGACACTTGTTTTTCTTCTTGTGATGGCCCTTGCACTTCTTCAAGTTGTTGAGAGAAAAGAGTGTATAATTGTCTCGGTGTAATGTGGAACTTTTGGTTCAGAATATTATCACTTCTGCCAACATACATATCATCTCCTACATATTCAAGCCAATAATGCTCGCCTTCTTTAAATTCATCAAAAGAAAGTTTACACCGAAGGAATTGTCCACTAACAAAATAATTTTTCTCTTCATCAGCCCATTCGCTATTAGTGTATATATACTCATTGAACCACTCTGGTGTACAAGACCAACTAACACCATTCTGGTCATTTAAATAACCGTCTTTACCGCAATGGTATATCACATCTTTAACATACCAGCAATTACCTTCCTTATAATCTTTTTTACATTTGTAATCTTGACCACAAATGGTTGTTCCTTTACCAACTTCATAAACCTCCATTTTAATTGGCTTCTGCTCTTTTTCAATAATGCTGATGAGTTCTGATTTATAGGCTTTTGTGTCTTCAATAATCTCAATGTCATCCTTACGATTGGCAGCAGATTGAAGATAACGAAGCATACAAGATTCAATTGCATCACTTGACACAATATCTCTTTTTGGCTTTTGCTCTTCCTGCTTTTCGTTAGAATAAACATCTTGCAGTATCCATGCAATTCCAGCAAGAGTATCATCAATACCTTGACAATATTTCTTATCAGGGTGAGAATCTTTCATATCATGAGCATTTTCAACATGTTCATCAATGTACTTGTCAATCCTTTCAACTGCTTCTATTGCTTTGCTTGCCTCTTTCTGTTTTTCGAGGTAGGCGATGGCCTTTTCTCTCGTTGGTTCTGAAAGTCTAAACTTTAATTCACCAATGGTTTCCGACACTTTCAACGCATTAATAAGTGCTTTCCTTATCCTCTCGTCATCGCTCTCTGCGAGTTGCGGGAAGACATATTCAAAATCTGTGGGTTTAAAATTGCTCGGGTCCACGTTAAAGCGGTATGTGTCATACATTTCCTTTGCCTTTTTCAATGCCTCATCATAGGCTTTTGCTTTTTCTTCAGTTGTCATATTTTTTATTAATTTTATTATTATTTATTATTATTTGAACCATTTCTTTTCTTTTACTTCTAAAAAAGATTAATTAGACCTCTATACTGTGGGTACTTATTATGAAATGCTTCAAAGGCTTTTTTGTCCACATCTTTGTAACGACAACGAATATCAACAGTTCCAAGCCACTTCACTTTATCTGTAATATTGTTTACAGGTTTTTTATTTTCATCAACATAAACAAAACCTTCTATTGAATGAAAAGTATGTTTAAATATACTAAGTTTAATTAAAAACCATTTTAGTTTATATAGTGTCATAACTAAATCAAATTTTCAAGACAATACTTTATTGCTGCTTCACTGGCTTCTTCATATGTTTGATAAAAAACCTCATCAACAGCATCATGCAACATCATTTCAAAATCATTGTCAGTTCGTTGAAGTACCACATAATATCCCATGTGTCCGCCACAAGCCCATGAGTCAAGCATTACTTGAATGTAGTAATGGTGTACCTCCCTCAGCCACTTCATCACCATTTGAAGGGTTGGGGCAGATACAAAATTCTCCCATTGGCTGTTATTGAACACATAGCCAACACCTTGCTGAACAATTTCCCCCGTCCTTAAATGATATAGCGCCGCACAATTCTCATCAAACCCCTTCTCTTTTAGGAGTTTTGCTATTTCAAAATTTACGTAATCTTCAGTAATCATTGCTTATTTTTTTTTTAATAATTCCTGTAAAGCAGCCACCATAAAACCTACAATCAAACCCAAAAGAACAGTTACAATTATCATACATAGAAGTACAAAAATAACTTTTAAGGCTGTCATATCTATTCATTTTTATACATTCCTTCAGGTGCTTCCAATGCTAATCCTTTTTCAATCAAGCCACGGAAATCAAAATGATGTGCAAGTAGCCAATCCAACGCTGGATATGCTGGGATGCAATAACCATTATAATCCATATCTAAAGGAAATTCCCATTCTGCAAGTTCTTCCTCGGTCATGCTCGACATTGAACGAAGATAAGGTTTCCACTGAAGTTCATTACCATCTTTAACAATTACACCTAATATGTGGGGGGATAATGTTACGCTTATCCTTGATGCTTCACATTTAATCTCAACTCCATAAGGCAATCTTGCACAAAGGTCTTTCAATAGCAATTGTTTTTCTTCCTGTGTCATAATTTTAAATTTTCTTTTATTATTACAAAAAACGTGCCAAATTATTCATATTGTTTTAGCAAACTTATTTTTTTTACAAAAATACAAATATTAAACTAAAAAAACAAAAAAAATCCTCAGGAATTATCCCAAGGATTTCTTTATTTTAAGTTTTAACAATTTCTATTAGAACTCACCGCAGTCAACACAAAGTTTGGTAAAGTCATATACAACACCCTTATTAGAATCATTTGCAGCAGTTTTTGTTACATTCCAATCACTTAGTCTTTCAGACTCTACTGTATTATCAACAAGTTCATGTACGAAGTTTTGTTTTGCATCCCAAGAGTCAACCAATGCACTCTCTGCTGAAGTAGCATCAACAACACTACCTGTTACGGCAACAACGTTAATTGTTGTACCTATTTCTGTTGTAGTGGCAGTAGCAGCAATGTATTTGTCATCATCAGTTGCTGTTACAGTTAATGCACTCTTAGCATCAGCAATTTCTTTCTTAATCTCATCAATAACATCTGCAACAGTATTGCCTGTTCCAAAGGTTGTGCCTGTCGTACCATTACCTGTGTTACCAAGAATAGCATCAATAGCCTCAACATCTTTCTTAACACTGTTATTGCCATTAAGATAGTTAGTGGTGGTATGACTATATGTTCTTGTTTCACCGGTACCATTCTTTGATGAACCAATAACACCATCAAGTGCAGTCTCAGCAGCCTTTGCTCTTGCAATTTCAGCAGTTAATGCACTTGCGCTTGCAATATCAGTCTCAGTGAGAGCTACAGTAGTAAGTTTACCATTCTCTTCAACAATAGTAATACCAACATGTGCAGTCTCACCGGTAACGGTTGCATCAAGACTAAGAACTGAACCGCTTAAATTAGCAAGTTCTTTTGCACTTGCAACATCATATAAACCAAACTCATAGATAGTGTGACCATCAGCAGCAGTAGTTGCACTGATACCCATATGTGTATTGGTTGCATCACCACCAACAGTTGTGTTGATTTCAGTCTTACCTGAAGCCTTAGCAGCATCAATAGCAGCCTGAACACCACTTAATTTGAAACCATCAGCACCAACGGTTAAGAAAGTTTCAGATTGAGGGTCAACAACACCATGGACAATACCGTTAGTTGCTGTAACACCACTCTTGAATTCTGATTCGAAAACAAGATTTGTCATGTCAACATATTCGGTCTTGGTTGCACCAGAAGCATCAATATATTTGTACTCAAGGTTCTGATAATGAGCATCAGCAGGGTCACTAATGTAAGTAATACTTACAATGTGGCTATCCTTTGCAATGTCAATATCATCACCAATCTTTGCACCATTAATTCCCTGAAGTTCATAACGTTCTTTAACGGTTTCAGGAAGTCCTGTGGTAATCTTAACAAGGTTAAGAGTTGAGAAAATACCATTATCACCATCTGTTGAAAGGATAGGGTCATTAGTCTTAACATTGACAACAATGTCAGTACCATTAGCACCAGTTGTTACAGTAATTGAGTTGTCAGAACTTGCAACAGTAACAGCATTAACAGCAGCTGCAATCTCATCCTCAATCTTATCAATTGCCTGACCAAGAGTATCGGCAGAAGTTACTGTACCATGGTCACCATTATAACCACTAAGAACAATGTTTGTTAAGAGTTCCTTGGTTTCAGTTACCTTACCATCTTCCTGTGCTACAGTTGTAACAACATGTCCTGTCTTAGCATCAGCAGCCTTATCCATTGCATCAATCTGTGCCTGTAAGTTACCAAGAGCAGTATTAAGTTTTTGACTTTCAGCAATCTTAGTGTCAGTACCACCTGTATAACCTGCAAGTGTAAATTCACCAACATGTTTTGTGGTTGCAGTACCAATTAAACCCTCATGTTGTTTAAGGTCAACAAGAACTTTGTCAGTACTATCAGTTACACCTGTAACTTCAAGTTCATCAACAATACTATCATCAATGTCCTTAATTGCTTTATCAAGGTCTTTGATAGCATCAAGAACATTTGTTGATGCAGAAACATAGGTTGTACCGGTATTCCAATTAGAAGGTGTACTACCCTTGTCATCACCTGTTGACTGTAGACCGACAGATTCAATAATGTTGTCAATTACCTCAGTTTGTGTTGATGCACTACCTGTGATTTCATCAATCTTGTCAGTAATCCACTTCTGAGAAGCAAACCTAACGGCAGTTACACCATCTGCTGCAAGAACCCACAAACCGGTATTTTTTTCAGATTCCCCAACAGTAGCACCACTACCTAACTGAACTGCAATTTCACCCATTGCAACAGTATCTTGCAAAGCGGTTCTAATATAATCATCAGTTCTTTGTGTTCTAATGTTTTGTAAAACTTTTCTGTTTAATTCGCTAGCGATTTTTGCCATAATTAAAAAATGTTTTTTTTATTATT
>Ga0256405_10011521_pt1 | contig 11253 bp, 12 predicted proteins | sample RumenRJG_02DNA_FD_189096 | JGI IMG/M metagenome (GOLD analysis project Ga0256405, IMG submission 189096) | Bovine rumen microbial communities from Lethbridge, Alberta, Canada - RJG_02 | ecosystem: Host-associated > Mammals > Digestive system > Stomach > Rumen | place: Canada: Alberta...
GCATTGCCGATAGTAGACCGGCACTGCACCAGTTCCGGTGGGCAATTGCCGGTTCAGGCTGAAACCGCATCAATTCCCGCCGGCACTGTACTGTCTGCGGGGCATGGCTGCACCCCTGGAGCCGGCCAGAAGATGCCCGGCAGATTGGAGGTAGATTCACATGAAATTTCAGAAAGAGGCCGACTGGCATCCTTCCATGAACAGGACAGTTTCCGTCAATGTTACACTGATGTTTCTGGTCCTGATTTTCGGGATTTCGGCGGCGACGGTGATCAAACCGCAGAATGAGCGCTCCGAGACGGAAAACCGCTCGCTTGCGATGCGGCCTTCCTTCAGCATCGACACCCTCCTGTCCGGTCAGTTTGCAAAAGACTATGAGAGCTATTTATCCGACCAGTTTATCGGCCGGGACGGGTGGATCACACTGAAGACAGACTTTGAGCTGGCGGCCGGAAAGAAGGATATCAGCGGGGTTTATTTTGCAAAAGACGGCTACCTGATTGAGAGTCACGAGGGAAGCTTTACAACCGACCAGGCGAAGGCCAATATCAGCCTGCTGGCTTCATTTGCAAAGAAGGAAGCGGAGGCGCTTGGGGCGGATCATATGACCGTGATGATCGTGCCGAACGCCGTCGATATTCTAAGAGAGAAGCTTCCGGCCTTTGCACAGCCGTACGATGAGGAAGCCTATATCAGTCAGGTGCGGGCGGCGCTTCCGGACGGCGTTTTCTTTGACACCGGGAAGATTCTGAACGAACATAAGGATGAAGAGATTTACTACCGCACAGACCACCACTGGAAGACGCTTGCCGCCTGGTACGTGTACCAGGCATGGGCGAAGGAGAAGGGGTTTTCCGTCGGAGTCTACAGCCCGGTCACGGTGACGGAGGATTTTGAGGGAACCATTTCATCCAAACTCGGCATCCGGGGGCGGGCAGACAGTATCCAGCGCTATGATCCGGCTGAAGCAGAGGACTATTACCTGGTTTACAACCAGTCGGACGATGTGAGAAACAGCATCTATGATGATTCCTTCCTGGACAAAAAAGACAAGTATTCGTACTTTTATGGCGGAAATTATGGATTGATTCAGTCGAAGATGCCGGAGAGCAGGACAGGGCGAAAGCTTCTGATCATCAAGGACTCGTATGCGCATTGCTTTGCTCCGTTCACATATGCGGACTTCGATGAGGTCGACCTGCTGGATCTGCGGTACTACAACGCAAGCCTGTCGGATCTGATCGCCTCGGGCGGCTATACGGATATCCTGTTTCTGCAGAATGCGTCCGGGTTTGCGGAGGAGACATCGTTTGCAAAGCTGGGGACCTGAATCGACGAAAGCACAGAACGCGGCAACAGGAGACAAGATGCGGTCATAGGAAACAGAACGCGGACACAGGACAAAACCCAGAATACGGGGCGGTATCTTCAAGGAGAAGAACATGAGTCAATGTGATCATATTTTTATCAACATGTGCAGAGACATTCTGGAGAATGGAACGGATACGCGCGGAGAGAAGGTCCGGCCGCACTGGCCGGACGGAACGCCGGCCTACACGATCAAGCAATTTGGCATCTGCAACCGGTACGACCTCAGGAAGGAGTTCCCCGCACTGACGCTGCGGCGGACGGCCCTGAAGAGCGCCATGGATGAGATTTTGTGGATCTGGCAGCGGAAGTCGAACAATGTGCATGACCTCCACAGTCATATCTGGGATGAGTGGGCGGACGAGGACGGTTCCATCGGAAAGGCGTACGGCTACCAGATGGGTGTGAAGCACGTCTATAAGGAAGGCCTTTTTGATCAGACAGACCGTGTCCTCTATGATCTCAGACACAATCCGTTCAGCAGGCGGATCCTGACGAATCTCTATGTGCATCAGGATCTCCATGAGATGAATCTCTACCCGTGTGCCTACAGCATGACATTCAATATCACGCAGGAACGGGGGGACGGGAAGCTGGTGCTCAATGCCGTGCTGAACCAGCGGTCCAACGATGTTCTGACCGCGAACAACTGGAATGTTGCCCAGTATGCGCTTCTTCTGATGATGATCGCACAGGTATCCGACATGGTGCCGGGGGTTCTTGTCCATATGATTGCGGATGCGCACATCTACGACCGTCATGTGCCGCTGATTCAGGAACTGATCAGCAGGGAGCCCTATCCGGCGCCGAAGGTCTGGCTGAATCCGGAGGTCCACGATTTTTATCAATTTACAACCGACGATCTTCATGTCGAGAACTATCAGTACCATGAGCAGATCCGGAACATCCCGGTTGCGATCTGAGGAGGAAACGACATATGAATATGATTGTGGCGGTCGATTCGAACTGGGGGATCGGCTATGGCAATAAGCTGCTTGTATCGATACCTGAGGATATGAAATTTTTCCGCAAAACGACGATGAACCATGTGGTCGTGATGGGAAGACGTACGCTTGAGAGTTTTCCGGGCGGAAGACCTTTGAAGAACCGCACCAATATTGTCCTGACCCGGAATGAAGATTTCAAACCGGATGGGGCAGCCGTTGTTCATGATATCGGGGAGCTGATGGCGTATCTTCGCGAAAACTGCAGGGGACAGGAGGTTTTCTGTATCGGCGGGGAGAGCGTCTACCGGCAGCTTCTTCCGTACACGGAGACTGTCTATGTGACGAAAATTGACAGAGGCTATCAGGCGGATGCCTATTTCCCGAACCTGGATGAGAATCCTGATTTTCGATGCGCTGAGAAAAGCGAGGAATATGCATACTTCGATCTGACGTACCATTTTCTGATATACAGAAGGACGAATCGACCGATAAATGTTAAAGAACATGTTCAGATTCCGTAAAAAATGTTGTATATTGAAACCAGCACGCAGATGAGGTCGGATTTCTATTCGCATGGAGGAAGATGATGATATATACTGTGACGCTGAGCCCGACGTTGGATTATGTGGTCTCAGTTGATCATTTTCAGACAGGCGCTATTAACCGGACACAATCAGAGGATGTCTTCCCGGGCGGAAAGGGCGTGAATGTATCGCTTGTCCTCAATGATCTTGGGTACCTGACAACCGCGATGGGATTTATCGCGGGGTTCACAGGTGCCGAAATCAAACGACTGCTCCGGGTCGGTGGCGTGGAAGGCAATTTTATTCAGGTTGAGCGGGGCATGTCCCGGATCAATATGAAGATCCGTTCCGATGCGGAGACGGCGATCAACGGGCAGGGGCCGGAGATCACACAGGAGGATATCGGGACACTGTTCAGCAGGCTCCGGTTCCTAATCGATGGGGACACGATTGTCCTGGCCGGACATATCCCTCCGTCCCTTCCTTCCGATATGTACGAGCAGATTCTGGAATTTTTGAAGGGACGGAGGCTTCGTGTAATTGTCGATGCGGAAAAGGAGCTTCTGACCGGCACGCTGAAGTATCACCCCTGGCTGATCAAGCCGAATGCCGACGAGCTGGGGGACATCTTCGGTGTCCGGATCCACAGCCGTGAGGAGGCGGTCCCGTATGCAGCAAAGCTCCAGAATATGGGAGCGCGCAATGTGCTGGTCTCCCTCGGGGGAGATGGCGCGGTTCTTCTGACCGAGCAGGGTGAGATCTTCAGCTCAGATGCGCTCAAGGGAAAGGTGGTCAATACCGTCGGTGCAGGTGACTCCATGATCGCAGGATTTCTGGCAGGCTATCTGGATTCCGATGGCGACTATGAGATGGCATTCAAGGAGGGATTGTGTGCAGGAGCAGCCAAGGCCTTTAATCTGACGATGACCACGAAGAAGGAAATCTGCTATCTGATGAGAACGACATCGTTTGATATCCAAAGGAAACAAAAAGACTGAGATTTTGCCTCAATTTATCAGCAAAGCGGCAACGAGTATGTTATACTGTGAAAGATAACAGATATTCGCAACAATGATGCACAAATTATGTAAATAATTCACATATGATTTGTGGGTCAGGGGCGCTGTCACAGGGAGGCAGAAAGATGAATATTGGTTTTATTGCTGACAGCAACAGAAAAGACCTGATAGAGAACTTCTGTGTGGCTTACAAGTCCATACTTGCAAAACATAATCTGTACGCAACGGAGATGACCGGACGGCGGATCGAGCAGGCGACAAATCTGCACGTTCATAAGTTCCTTTCCGGTTCCGTCGGCGGCGAGAACCAGTTTATCGACAGAATCCAGAGAAATGATCTGGATCTGGTCATCTATTTCTACAATCCGATTGAGACGAGCCCCAACCAGCTCGATATTCTTTCGGTCACACAGGAATGTGACCGTTATAATATCCCGGTTGCAACGAACATCGCGACGGCAGAAGCCATGATTCTGGCGATGGACCGGGGGGATTTTGACTGGCGGAACAATGTCAGGCATGATGACTGACTGAAAAAGAAGGAGTTTCAGATGAGAGTTATAGCCGGAAGTGCAAGGAGCCTTCCGCTCCGGACAGTGGCCGGGATGCAGACGAGACCGACGACAGACCGGATCAAGGAGACGCTGTTCAATATACTGGCACCGCTGATCCCCGGCTGCAGATTTCTGGATCTGTATGCCGGTTCGGGGGCGATCGGGATCGAGGCCCTCAGCAGAGGAGCCTCCTCTGCCGCATTTGTCGACAGCAGCAGGCAGGCGGTGACCGTGATTCGTGCCAACCTGAATTTCACACACCTTGCGGACAAGGGACGTGTGATCGCAGGAGATGTGGTACGGACAGTCATCGGGATGGACGGCGAGCGCCCGTTCGGCGTGATCTTCATGGATCCGCCCTATGACAAGGGTCTTGAGATGGAGACGCTTCGTGCGCTTTCAGGCAGCTCGATTGCGGATGATCAGACACTGATCGTTGTGGAGGCATCGCTGGAGACCGATTTTTCGGAAGCGGAGGCGCTCGGGTACCGGATCGAGCGTGTGAAGGAATACGGAAAAAAGAGCAAACACGTCTTTCTGAAAAAATATGCAGCGGAACCCAAAGCGGTGCCGGAGACGATGGGTAGCACAGATGAGAAGAGTTGCGGTTTATCCGGGAAGCTTTGACCCGGTCACATACGGTCACCTGGACATTATCAAACGGTCCGCCGAGATGGTAGATCAGCTGATCGTGGCAGTGCTTGTGAATAAGGCGAAAACGCCATTGTTTTCTGTTCAGGAACGTGTTAAGATGTTACAGATTGTGACAAGTGACATCAGCAATGTCCGGATCAAGTCGTTTTCAGGCTTGTCGGTCGAGTTCGCGAAGGAAGAGGGAGCGGAATTTATCGTTCGCGGGCTGCGGGCAATCACGGATTTTGAATATGAGCTGCAGATGGCGCAGACCAACCGGATCATGGATCCGACAATCGATACCATCTTTCTGACAACCAGCCTTCAGTATGCATACCTGAGTTCTACGACCGTGCGGGAAGTGGCCTCCTATGGAGGCGATATCTCCAGGTTCGTGCCGTCACCCGTGGAGAAGGCCGTGAAGGAAAAGTATGGACTGATTTCTTTTAAGGAGAGTATAGAAGATGGCCAGCAGAATTGAACAGATCATTGAAGAGATTGAAGAATATATCGACGGCTGCAAGTTTCAGGCACTGTCCTCCACAAAGATTGTGGTCAACAAGGAAGAGCTTGAGGAGATGCTCCGTGAGCTGCGGATGAAGACGCCCGATGAGATCAAGCGGTACCAGAAGATCATCAGCAACAAGGACGCCATTCTTGCAGATGCCCAGCAGAAGGCAGATACGATCATCGCGGATGCGCAGGCGAAGGCGGACAAGATTGTCAGCGAGAGTGAAGTGATGCAGAAGGCGCTGGAGCAGTCCAACCGTCTGATCGAGCAGACCAACCAGCAGGCGCAGGAGATTGTGGACAAAGCGACAACCGATGCCAACAATATCCGTGTGAGTGCGATTGCCTACACGGACGAGATGCTTGATAATCTTGAGAAGATCATGGGGCATACGCTGGACTCAGCTGGGACACGGTACAATAACTTCATCAATTCGATTCAGTCCTGCTATGACATTGTCACGAAGAACCGCAGGGAGCTTTCCCCGCAGCTTGCGCCATCCAGTTATCAGACGAAGCCGGATGTCAGCGAAGAGGATACGGAGGAAGACAAAGCAGCCGATTCGGAAGAAAACAAAGAGAAAGACGAGGAGTGACCGGCAGGCTGCTCTTCTTCGGAGACAGGAAGATGACGAGGCATCTGTCGGAAGACAGATGCCTCTTGTTGTAAAGACGGCTGCGGCTTGCAGGAATATATGACAGCTCGGCAGGAAGGGTGAAACAGTGCAGCAGAACGAAAGCATGATGAGACTTGACAGGTTTTTATCCGGAGAGTCGGAGATGACCCGGAGCGAAGTGAAGAAAAAAATCAAAAGCGGTCTTGTAGAGGTCAACGGCATAACAGCTGTCCGGCCGGAGCAGAAGATCAATCCTTCCTCCGATGAGGTTATGATCGGCGGGAAACAGGTGAAGGCAGCTGGGATGGTGTACCTGATGCTGAATAAGCCGCAGGGAGTTTTGTCTGTGACAGAGGACAGGAGAGCTCGGACGGTGCTCGACCTGATCGCACAGCCCTATGCCCGGAAGCTGTTCCCGGCGGGACGCCTTGACAAAGATACAGAAGGGCTGCTTCTTCTGACGAACGACGGCATGCTGGTACACAAGCTCATATCACCGTCCAGGCATGTCTGGAAGATTTATTTTGCCGTTGTTGAGGGAGAGATGACAAAGGCGCACGAGGATGCATTTCTCGGCGGAATGGAAATCGGCGAAAAGCATCCGACCCTTCCGGCGGTTATGAGACGGCTCTCAATCGATGGAGATTTTCTCTGGCGGATGGAGAGGGAGAGCGGCGAAGGTGCAGAGCAGAGGGAGACGGAGGCACTTCCGTCCGGTCTGCCGCTTCGTATGCGGCAGATTTGCTCGGAAAGTCTGACGCTGGGGGACTATTCCCGCTGCGGGGAAGGCCAGAGCCTCTGTGCGGTCGCTCTGCGCGAGGGCAAGTTCCACCAGGTGAAGCGGATGTTTGAGGCAGTCGGCGGGAAGGTCGTCTTCCTGAAAAGACTGGCGATGGGAAGTCTGATGCTCGACAGAGAGCTTGCGCCAGGTGCTTACAGGCCGCTGACAGCCCGGGAGCTCAGAGAGCTGGAAGAGGAGACAAGGACAGTCAGGGTGGAGGAGCCGTGAAGAGGACAGACAGCAGGATTCTGAAGGACAAGCGTGCAGCTCTGTTTGATCTGGACGGGACGCTGGTCGATTCCATGTGGATGTGGACAGACATCGATCTTGAGTATTTGTCACGCTTCTCAGGTGCTGAGAATTGTGATATACGGGCGCTGCAGAGAGACATCGAGGGACTCAGCATGCCGGAGACCGCAGAGCTCTTCAAAATGCGGTTCCGCATTCCGGACTCATTGGAGAAGATGCAGGAGGACTGGAACCAGATGGCGTATGAGCGATACAGGACGAAGGTCCCGCTCAAGACAGGGGCCAGGGAGCTGCTGGAGACCATGCGCAGCAAAGGCATGAAGCTGGCAATCTGCACCAGCAACTCGAGGAGGCTTGCGGAAGCGGCTCTTCAGGCGAATGATATTCTTGGGCTGTTCGACCGGATTCTGACGGCGGACGAAGTCGGAAAGGGAAAGCCCAGCCCGGACATCTATCTGGAAGCGGCAAGACAAATCGGCATAGACCCTGCCCGGTCCATCGTTTTTGAGGATGTCATAAGCGGCGCAATTGCAGGAAAACGCGCCGGGATGACCGTCTGCGGCGTGGCGGATGCATACTCAGAGGATCGGAGGGCAGAGCTTGTGGAGGTCTGTGACTTTTTTATCGAAGATTTCAGGGAGCTTCTGCTGTAAAGAAGGCTGTCCGAAACAGACAGGTTCTGACAGGAAGAAAACGGGTTTTCGGAAGAAAGGCAGGAAGTAAGGAGGGAAGGAGGGACCATGAACCAGGGCCGGGGAAGCAGAATCATGGAAAAGCCAGAAAGCAGAGCAAAGTATCTTGCAGGAAGCGGGAGGATGAATAACGGAAAGTCCGGGGCCGGACAGCGGCATACCGGAGGGCCGGGAGCGGCTTCTTTGAAAAGACGCGTAGAAGAGACCGCGAGCCGGCATGCATCGCGTGCACATGTCCCCCAGGGGGATATTCCGAGAGAGCGGTTCCTTCCGGTTTCCAGAGCGGACATGGAGGCGCGCGGAATCCGGCAGCTGGATTTTGTCTATGTGACAGGCGATGCCTATGTGGATCATCCCTCCTTCGGGGCTGCCATCATCTCCAGAGTGCTGGAGGCGCATGGCTACAGTGTCGGTATCATTGCGCAGCCGGATTGGAAGAATCCGGAGTCGGTGACCGTGCTGGGACGTCCGAGGCTGGGCTTTCTGGTATCAGCCGGAAACATGGACTCGATGGTGAATCATTACACCGTCTTTAAAAAGCGCCGACATGAGGATGCGTACACACCGGGAGGCGTAAGTGGAAAACGGCCGGATCGTGCCTGCATGGTTTACTGCAACCTGATCCGGAGTGTCTTTCGCGATGTTCCCATCATCGCCGGCGGTATCGAAGCTTCTCTGAGACGGCTTGCGCATTACGATTACTGGGAGAACAAAATCAGACGGTCGCTTCTGATGGACTGCGGCGCAGACCTGATCTCCTACGGGATGGGCGAGCACTCGATCGTTGAGATTGCGGATGCGCTGGACAGCGGACTTGACATCAGCAATATTACCTTTATCGCGGGAACCTGCTACAAGACAAAGCGGCAGGAGGATGTTGTCGATTATCTGATGCTGCCATCCTACGAGGAGCTCCAGGCGGACAGGCTGAATCTGGCAAAAAGCTTCAGGATTCAGATGCAGAATACGGATCCGTTCAACGGAAAGCGCCTGGTCGAGCCGTACGGAACGGTCTGGGTGGTCCAGAATCCGCCTGCGAAACCGCTGACGCAGCAGGAAATGGACGACGTCTACGCACTTCCGTACGCGGGAACCTACCATCCGGACTACATCAGCGAGGGCGGAATCCCGGCGCTGGAGGAGGTGCGGTTCTCGATCATTTCAAACAGGGGGTGCTTCGGAGGCTGCAGCTTCTGCGCGCTGACGTTTCACCAGGGCAGAATCGTACAGACACGCTCAGACGAGTCCATCCTGGCGGAGGCGGAGCGGATGACAAAGGATCCGCTGTTCAAGGGGTACATCCACGATGTCGGAGGACCGACCGCGAATTTCCACCAGCCTTCCTGCAGAAAGCAGCTGACGAAGGGCGTCTGCCCGAACCGTGAGTGTCTCTGGCCGGAGCCGTGCCGGAATCTTGAGGTGTCCCATGTGGCCTACACGAACCTTCTGAAAAAACTCAGGGCGATCCCGGGTGTCCGGAAGGTGTTTGTGCGCTCCGGCGTCCGGTTTGACTACGTGTGTCTGGACAAAAGCGATGACTTTCTGAGGGAGCTTGTGAGCTATCATATTTCCGGGCAGCTGAAGGTCGCTCCGGAGCATGTGTCGGAGCGGGTGCTCTATATGATGGGCAAGCCGAAGAACAGCGTGTACAGGCAGTTTGTGCAGCGCTACTACAGGATGAATCAGAGCTGCCATATGAACCAGTTTCTGGTCCCGTATATGATCAGTTCTCACCCGGGAAGTACGCTTCAGGACGCCGTGGAGCTGGCGGAGTATCTCAGAGATATCCACCACCAGCCGGAGCAGGTGCAGGACTTTTATCCGACACCGTCCACCGTATCGACCATCATGTACGCGACGGGGATTGATCCGAGGACAATGAAGCCGGTCTATGTGCCGAAGGATCCACATGAGAAGGCCATGCAGAGGGCACTGATGCAGTATAAGAACCCGAAGCTGCACAGCCTTGTCGAGGAAGCGCTCCATCTGACCGGACGAGAGGATCTGATCGGGTACGGACCGAAGTGTCTGATCCGGCCGGAACCCGGGAGACGGCCGGATCAGGGAAACAAACCGGTGTCTGCAGGCCGGAAGATGCGCCGGGCGGAGGACAAGGGCAGAGGACGGAAGGGATATAGAGGACAGGGCAGATGATGAAGAAGGAACAGAGAAAGCGGCATCCTGAAAAGGGGATGCACGGATATTTTTCCTGGGAGAAGAAGAAGCGGATCGCGATTGTCATCCTGATGTACGGCATTGTACTGCTGATTTATTTTACAGGAATCTTCCGGTACCATACCCGGAAAAATATGTTCACGCTCATTGCGATCCTCGGGATTCTTCCGGCGGCGAAGTGGACGGTCAGTATGATCATGGCGCTTCTGCAGAAGCCATTTTCCCAGGAGGCGTATGAGGCGACGGAGACGATCGCCGGAAATCTGACGCGAGGGTATGAGCTCTGCGTGACGGCGGAGGAGGGCAGGCTCGCTCTGGACGCGGTTGTTGTCTGCGGCAGTTTTGTTGCAGCCTACACGAGCGCGAACCGGGGGCTGTTCGAGTTCATGCAGAAGCATATCGCAAAGATTCTGAGCAGCAATGGGCTGTACGGGATGAATGTTCATATTTTTCTGAACCTTGACCAGTACAGGGACCGGATCCGGGCGCTGGCGCAGGATCCGGACAAATACCGGGCGAATCTGAAGCATGCGGCGGACGCAGTCCATGAAGGGGAAACACGGGATGAGGCGGTTATGCGGGTCATCCGGAACATATCGGTCTGAGAACAGACCGGACGGAGAGCTATGAGAGAGATCGTGATGACTGCCCTTCAGGCAGGTATGCGGCTGGATCATTTTCTGGAGCGCTCCCTCAGAGAGGCGCATGCCGGATTCATCTACAAGATGCTCCGGAAGAAAAATATCACGCTGAATGGTCATAAGGCGCATGGAAATGAAAAACTGGAGGCGGGCGATATGGTCCGCCTTTATTTCGCCGAGGAAACACTGGAGAAGCTCTGCGGCGGGGCTGTTCCGGGCGTCGAGGCGGTTCCCGGCAGGAACCGGGCACTACCCGCAGAGAAGCCTTACGCTTTGGAAAATGGAGCGCCGGGCAGGGACGCGCCTGGCAGTGAAGTGTCGGGCGGGAAAGCACCTGGCGGGGAAGCGCCAGGTCGGAAAGTGTCGGGAAGGGGAGGCAGAGAGCAGAGAGAGATAGCCTTGCCATTTCCAACCTTTCCTTCTTCCGTCCGGATCCTGTATGAGGATGAACATGTGCTTCTGGTCAGCAAGCCGGCCGGAATGCTGACACAGAAGGCGAAGCCGGGAGATTTATCGCTCAACGAGTACGCCATCGGTTACCTG
>Ga0256405_10011523_pt1 | contig 11251 bp, 11 predicted proteins | sample RumenRJG_02DNA_FD_189096 | JGI IMG/M metagenome (GOLD analysis project Ga0256405, IMG submission 189096) | Bovine rumen microbial communities from Lethbridge, Alberta, Canada - RJG_02 | ecosystem: Host-associated > Mammals > Digestive system > Stomach > Rumen | place: Canada: Alberta...
AAACTCACCTTCGAGACCTGTTCGATAAGACTAATTTCAACGATGTCAAAGATCAATTTGGTCCCCTCATTCCGGGGCTATTTGATTAATATTTAAACTCGTCCCATTTTAACGGGACACTAATGAAGCTAACTATATAAATAAATTATTCATCTTTTTAGGTAAGCATTCTGCCAATATGTGGCTTACACATTATTTCTTCTGTTGGTATATTTTTGGAAACAGAATATACAAATTATACTATCCTATAGTAATATTTTTATGCCTTATTCTTTTGTCCATATTAAGCTCATTTGTTATTAAAAGTCTTTTTACACCTTTAAAAAAAATGATTAGAAAGGAATAGCTTAAAGAATGGTGTATGTGCTGTTTCGGGAGTTGAATATACACGTAATACAGCCAACACAACCAACATTTGCCTTTTTTACTTTTCTGCACAGAAGCAACTATCAAACTGCGTAAACAGTACTTTGAAAGGTTCGAAATCGGTTTCTGACAACTTTTTCTGTGAATCTTTTATCCAATAGAGCTTTGTGCTGTCCTTATACATAGAGGCTATAAGTGTGTAGGAACTTGGAGCACCAATGAGATAATCACATTGAGAAAATAAATACATATCTTCTTCACCTGTGCCATTAGGGAAATGAACATTCTCGCCTAATGCTTCCTTGTAGAACTTTTTATTTAGCTTAGGGTCATTTCCACAGATAAACACATCTATGCGCTTAGACGGGTCTTTTTCTTTCTGAATACGAATAAACTCTTTAATAACATTAAGATATTGTTCATCGGTATAGAAATATCTTCCGTTGAAAAATGTCTTGTAGTCGCCTCGACGAATATGCACACCTAACTTTATTGATTGCTGATAAGGGGCTAATTTCTTATCAACCACCTTGTGAATAACATCATCAAAGGCAAAAAGTTCTCTTATCTCATCAATGTACTTCATAAAGAGCTTTGGATAGCGCACATGCCACCCCTTCACCAATACATTCTTGTGACGGTTGATAACAGCCTCCTCCTCACTATAATCATCCTTGAACGAGGTGTATTCAACTGTAGGCATCAAATGCAATTTGGCTGCATATTTGGCAAGGAAATAAACAATAAACCTGTGATATCTGGTATGTGTAATATGAAAAAAGGGATACTTATAAGCAAAGCGCATAGACACACTCTTGCGTCCGTGTTCTCTTGCCCAAGCATACACATGGCCATACTGAAAAATGTTGTTGGCCATACGGCCCTTGTCGGCTACATAAATCATCTCTTATTAGAATTTATCGCTTTACAAAAAGTTATTTAGCTAATAATAGTACAAAGATACACTTTTTTTTATTAATTTTGCAAATAAATAATCAATATTCCAGATGAATATAGTATATCTAACATTCGGCGATAACATTAAGTATCATCTTCAAGCTTATTTCTCCATACGTTCCATACAGAGATATATAACAGAAGAAGATAAAATACTTGTATTATCAACAAACCCCTCGTTTTATAAGCGATGTGACATTAATGTTATTCCGCTATCCGAAGAACTGGTTAAAAGTTGGGAAGGAGATTTTTCCTATCCTTTCCGCATAAAGGTTAAGGGACTGGAATATATACAACAACAGTATCCTGATGATCACATTTTATTTGTGGATACAGATACATTCGCATATAACTCTTTAGACGATATACGAAAAGCCTTGTCGGCAGGAGATGGAGTCATGTTCACATGTGAAGGTCATCCTTCTACCAAGAAATTTGGACCTCTGAAGATGTGGAAGATGGTTGAAAACAAATGTTATTCTGGAATTACTATAAATAAAAAGCACGATGTATGGAATTCTGGAGTGATAGGACTCCCCGCATCAAAAGCAAAAGAACACATTCAACTAAGCCTTGAAATACTTGACGCCATGTTGAATGACAATGTAACTTATTTTACCGTAGAACAATACGCACAATCCATTGCTATGGAGGAAAGAATGAAAATTCATCCATCAAGCCATATCTTTGGACACTATTGGGGAAATAAGGAGGATTGGGAAGAATTCATTACCAATTTCCTATTAGAATCATATATGACTAATCGCAGTATCGAAGAGGAAATACAAGCAATTAGCCAACTGGATTTTAGTCAAATTCCTATTTTTAAGCACCATTCGAATACATATAATCGTTTGAATAAGCTAATTAGAAAATGTTTTCCTGATAGAGAATACATATCAATAGAAAAAACAAGTGAGCAATAAGACGTGAGAACAAACAGCATGAATACAAACAAAAATCTCACTATTATAATTCCTACATACAACATGCAGGAATATTTGCAGAAATGTCTTTCTTCCTTGATTGTAAAAAAAGGACTTGAAACATTAGAAGTTCTTGTTGTTAACGATGGAAGCAAAGACAATTCAAGCATTATTGCACACGAGTTTGAAGCTAAATACCCTGGAGTATTCCGTGTGATTGATAAGGAAAACGGCAACTACGGATCATGTATTAACCGCGGACTGAAAGAAGCTACAGGAAAATATGTGAAGGTATTAGATGCCGACGATTCCTTTGATACAGCCAACTTTGAATATTTTCTTAATCAACTTGGCAATATAGATGTTGACTTGGTGATATCAAACTTTGTAAAGGTTGATGCCGAAGGAAACAAAGACATTGCTCGCAACCTACATATCCAACCCAATAAAAAGGATGAATTCAGTAAAATAGCCCATAAATCATGTATTCAAGGCTTATGGATGCACGAAATAGCATACCGCCGACAAATGCTTCTTGATATGGACTATCAACAAACTGAGGGAATCTCGTTTACAGATGTGCAATGGGGACTCAAACCCATGGCACGTGTAAAATCATACTACTTTATAGACAAAATCATATATCTATATTTAGTGGGAAGAAACGGACAGACAATAGACAAAGCCACCTACTTCAAGAAGATACCACACGAGTTCTTATGCACCAAAGGAATGTTAGAGTTCTATGCAAAGGTGCACAACGATTCATCCTATAACGCCAAATTACTTCATGCCAAGTTAACTGGAAGAATCATTGCTTTATACAAAAGAGTGCTGATTGATTATTCAGATGTAAATAATCAGGCTATGAAGGACTTTGATGACGCTTTACACACCCTTTCGCCTGATATATATTGCGAGTTGGGGAAAAAGCAGCTAAGTGCTCCATTGCTTCCATTCTCCTACATCAAGTTATGGCGCAAGAATCCACAAAGCAAAATGTTACAAACAGTATTAGCACTTTATCGCAAAATGCACCACATAGAATAAAGGGCTTTAGCTATTTAAACAACGCAAGCACTTTTTCCACAATAGGCGCCATGTCGTAATACTTGTATTCAGCAAGGCGTCCGCCAAAAATAACATCTTTCTCTTGTGATGCCAGAGCACGATATTTCTCAGCCATCTCGTTATTCTGTTCGTCGTTCACTGGATAATAAGGCTCCATGCCTTCTTTCCACTCTGTGCTGTATTCTCGGCTCACAACAGTCTTAGGATTATCATACACGGCTTGACCGAAACTCTCAAAATGCTTATGCTCTATCACACGGGTATAGGGCACTTCGGCTTCTGTATAGTTCACCACGGCATTACCCTGATAGTTTGACTTGTTAATAACTTCGGTTTCAAACGAAACAGTACGGAAATTCAACTTGCCATACTTATAGTCATAGAACTGATCAAGCTGACCCGTGAAAACAATCTTATCGGCAAGTGTTGAAAGCTGCTCACGATTGGCAAAAAAGTCCTCATTAGTACGACATTCCACTCCCTCGAGCAAGCCTTCTATAAGCTTGTTATAGCCACCGATAGGAATACCCTGATAACTATCGTTGAAATAATTATTATCATACACCAGACGCACAGGCAGTCGCTTAATAATAAAGGCAGGAAGTTCTGTACACTTGCGTCCCCATTGCTTCTCTGTATAGCCTTTTATTAGTCGCTCATAAATATCTTTTCCTATAAGCACCTGAGCTTGCTCTTCCAGATTGCGAGGTTCTGATACTCCCACTGCCTTCATCTTAGCAACAGCCTCAGCCTTCTGCTCCTCTATCTTTGCCTGAGCCTCCTCTGGAGTTGTCACTCCCCACATCTGATAGAAGGTGTTCATATTGAAAGGCAGATTATATAGCTTGCCTTTATAATTGGCTACAGGAGAGTTGGTGTAACGATTAAATTCAATTATGGAGTTAACAAAATCCCATACTTTCTTGTTTGAAGTGTGAAAAATGTGCGCACCATATTTGTGCACATTAATGCCTTCTATATTTTCACAATACAGATTACCTCCAAGATGAGGACGTTTGTCAATCACAAGACAGCTTTTACCCTGTTTGTGAGCCATATATGCAAATGTTGAACCAAATAAGCCTGCACCTACAATGAGGTAATCATAATGTTTCATACTTATATCTTCTTTACTGTTGTGCAAAAGTATATATTATTTCCGAAAACTGCAAATATCATTTATTGCATTTGTTTTCCACATAAATTAATCACCAAACGCTACATTATTGGCATAAAAGCAGTACCTTTGTAGGATAGTAATAAAAACTATCTATAGATATAAACATAAAACAGTAATGATTTCTATAATTATCCCCGTATATAATGCAGAGAAAACCATCAATAGATGTATTGATTCTGTATGCTCTCAAACTTATAAAGATTGGGAACTTATACTGGTGAACGATGGCAGTAAAGATAATTCGGGGAAAATATGCGATGAATACAGCAAACAAGACAAACGTATTCACGTTATTCACAAGGAAAACGAAGGTGTAAGCAAAGCAAGAAATGCAGGATTGAAAATAGCAACTGGAGATTATATCTCTTTTGTTGATTCTGACGACTGGCTTGACAATAACTACTTGCAGAACTTTATGCCATACACAGAATACGACATTGTGATAAGCGCCTTTCACAGAAGACCAAAACATCACATAGCATACTCATTCAACGAAAGTTTCAAAGGAGAGGAAATGAAAGGCTATCTTATTCAGCCATACCTGTGGAATGGCTACCCTTGGGGAAAGCTTTTCAAACGTTCCATAATAGAAAAGCATCACATTCGCTTCAACGAAGGAATGAAAGTGTATGAAGACCTGTGCTTTTGTCTTCAATACACACAATATTGCAACAGCGTTAGACTTATTCCAGCTGCCACTTACAACTATTATGAAGCAAACGACAAATGCTTTGCCGAGAAATTCCCTCTTTCATTTGAAGAGGCGAAAAGATATTTCAATAACACATACAACTCAGTAGAAGCATTATGCCAGAAATGGAATTGTGATGCGCCAGACTTAGAACTAAACTATCTTGTTCATTGTGGATATCATCACATTCTCGATAATCAAAGCGACAAGGATTTTCTTCAAGCATACATGGAGATGTATCCCAATGCCAACGAAGACAAATTCTACAGCACAAAATATCTAAGTCCGGTATATTATTGCGTAGAACAAGTGCTCAAAGAATATAAATACAAAGAATACAGAAAAGCCATTAAACACGCAAAAGCTTTGGTGAAAATATATGGCGACAAGCTTGATAGTGTGAACTTAAGAAAGGGCAAAGATAAACTCTATCTCAAGCTTATTAAAAATAAAATGTTCAAACTTGTAATCGTTGCAGCAGCAATACTTGATTGCAATAAGTTTTAGTTTCACATATAGGATATGATTAATATTGTTTGTAGTACCGACCATAACTATATCATGCAAACTGGTGTCATGATAAAGTCTTTGTGTATAAATAATCAAAATGAGGATTTAGATATATATATTCTCATCGACAAAACAGTAGATGCAGAAAAACAGCAGAAACTCAGAAATACAATAACATCTAACAAGCATAATATTGTTTTTCTCGAAGTGCCTGACGATGCCTTTGACGGTTTCCCTGGAATTGGGAAATATTCTGTACATGTGAGTCAAGCAAGCTATTATAGATTGGTAATGGCTCAACTACTTCCAGAGAATGTTGAGAAAGTTATCTATCTTGATGTAGATATTGTTATTCGCCACTCGATAAGAGATTTATGGACAACAAATATAGAAAACTTTGCTATTGGTTGCATTGTGGACTTTGTAGAAAGTTTCCATAAAACAAGAGTGAAATATGATCCAGCAAAAGGATATTTTAATGCTGGTATTCTGCTCATAAACCTCAAATATTGGCGAGAACACAATATACAAGAGAAATTCTTGAGTTTCATGGCTAATAATGCCGACTTGATACTGTGTCACGACCAGGATGTTTTGAATTATGTGTTGTGTGATAGCAAAAAAAATATTCCTATAACATACAACTGCCAAACATACGCATATCTTCAGCATCATTTAATGGAAATTGATATAGACAAGTATGGCGAAGAGATTGACAATACTATCTGCGACCCCATAATTCTTCATTATTGCACAGGTGACAAGCCATGGATTTTTGGCTGCAAACATCCATTACGCAAAGAATGGTTTAAATATTTAGCCATGACCGAATGGAAAGAATTTAGAACTAAAGACCCCAAAACATCGTTAAGTCACAAAATAGGCAAAGCCTTCAGAAAATGTTTAGGACTAAAACATAGTGACGAAAAAAGATGGGTGAATTTAAAGAAGATAAAAAAATAGCCCCAAAACTATTACAAGCAAAAAAAGGCAATTGTTTAAATTGCCTTTTTTCTTTCCAAGATCTTTGAAACAAGGGTGAACTGATAAAATCCTTTCAGACCAGCGTAGATAAGACCTCGAACACCATCTTTCCATCCTGCTTCAAGCACATAACACTTAAAGAAACGCCAGAAAGGACGATAAAGCAAAGCTCCTGCGCCATAGTTCTTGCCTGCCTTTTTATCTACGTCGTTGTCACTATAGCGATTATCCTTTTCCAAGATAGTGCGAATATTGTCGTCAGCCAAATGCTGCATGGCTATCTTCTTGTTTGACTTTGGAAGATATTCCAAGCGACCATTAACCTTTGGGAAGGTGTGAACATAGGGAGGCCATTCTGTACCTTCCTTGATGAAGAAACGAAGCTGATAATCTGGATAAGCACACTTCAAAGGCTTTCCCATGAATTTATTGATACGAGGAATATAAAGTCCCTCGGCACACCCCTCTTTCTGGATATGCTTATAAAGTGCATCGTGCAGTTCTGGAGTAATAATCTCATCGGCATCAACAACCAACACCCAAGGACAACTTGCACTTTGAATGGCAAATGTGCGAGCTGGTTCTGCGCTCTTGTGTTCCCCCTTTGGGAAAGTAACTATCTTGCAGCCATTCATGCGGGCAATGTCAAGAGTGCTGTCTGTGCTCTCCATGTCACAGATAAGAACCTCGTCAAAGGTTCTTACAGCATCGATAACTCTCTGCAGATGTTTTTCTGCATTATAGGTGTTGATAACTACAGATATTTTGTTTTCTTCCTTCATAGAGAACAAAGATACTCATTTTTTTCAAATTCTTGCAGAATACAACAAGAAAATAAAAACATGCTCCACATATCTTCTTTCATCTTCCTTTATCTTCTAAACAAGCATAGCTTGCGAAAGTTTAATCAATATTATTTTGCGACAAATTATCCAACCCTTGACAATAGCGGTTGGTGATGGCGCATACGCAACTGTCTGACCATACGTTCTCGGCTGTTTCTATCATATCTATTATGGTGTAAATAGGCAGGATTATTCCCATGATTCCTACAGGGGCGCCTGTACCACTCATTAAAGAGAGGGTGAGGAAATAGCAGCCCATAGGTACACCTGCATTACCAACGGCTGAGATGACAGAGATGAAAAGCCACAGGAACATACTCGCAAGAGATAGTTGTATGCCTCCGTTCTGCATAACAAAAAGTGATGTTACAAGTATAAAGGCTGCACAGCCATTCATGTTTATTGTGGTACATATTGGCAACACAAAACGTGCTATCTTTGAAGAAACGCCTAACCGCTTTTCGGCAGTCTCCATTGTTACAGGAAGAGTGGCTGCGCTACTCTTTGTGAAAAGAGCCATTAACAAAGCAGGACTCATGCTACTCATGGTACGAACAGGATTAATACCCCTTGCCAAAAGGAACAAAGGTAATACAACAAAGAATTGTATGGCATTTCCACCAAGGATAACAGCTACATATTTTCCTAAAGAGTCGAAAACAATACCTGCATTTACTTGGGCCGACAACTGAGCAGCAAAAGCAACAATACCCAAAGGCAGGGTCCATATAAGAGCCCGAATAAGCAGGAACAACAAATCCTGAAGTCCATGAAAAAGATTTACTACTGTTTTCTTGCCATCAGAATCTGGTAGTTTTGCCAATCCTATTCCTATTGCAAAGGCCAATAACAATATAGACAGAACATTTCCTTCAAGAAATGGTTGCACTATATTATTTGGAATGACTCTTAGAATATGCTCAAGATAAGATAATGTACCAAGATCCTGAGGTAGTTCGCTATTTCCTTTGCTTACCACATCAAGTGGCAGATTACCAGGTGTAACAATCAAATAAAGCAACAAGCCAACAAAAGCTGCAGCAAAGGTGGTGAGCAAGGTAAAGGTGATGGTATGGCGGAATATTCGTCCTGTGTCTTTTTGATTTCCAAAAGAAGCAAGAGTGGTTATTACCGCTAAAGAAATTGTAGGAACAGCCAACAGTTGGAATAATCGAGTATAAACTGTAGCTATGAAATTCATAAACTCATGCAGCCATGACAGGTTTATGAGTCCAAGCAAACCACCTGCTATAAGTGCGCCAATCCATAATACCAACTGTCGTTGTTGGCTATTCTTATCTCTCTTTTTTAGTGATGTTTCAGCCATATTCTTCTGTTTTTGTATCTATAGATGCAAAAGTAAATATTATATGGATGGCGCACAATAGCATTATTGTGGTATTTTTACATTTTTAGAAAATATTCATGTACACGCAGATCAGAATCTAATTCTGGATGAAAGGCTGTAACAAGTTGTTTGCCCTGACGTGCTGCCACAATATGTCCATCAACCTCTGAGAGAACCTCTACCCCCTCGCCAACAGATTCTATATATGGCGCACGAATGAAAGTCATGGGTATTGAGCCAATTCCTTTAAACGTGTCTGTTGTGGAGAAACTGCCCAGCTGTCTGCCGTAGGCGTTTCTCTTAGCCTTGATGTTCATAGTTCCAAGGTGCTGCTTGTCGAGAAGAATAAGTCCGGCACAGGTGCCATAAACAGGAAGTCCCTCCTCTATTGCCTTTTTTATTGGCTCAAAAAGATTTTCATCCTTCATTATCTTCATAATGGCAGTACTCTCGCCTCCTGGGATAATGAGTCCGTCTTTGTGTCGTTGCCAGTCTTCAAGGTTACGCACCTGAAATGTTTCCACTCCAAGTTTATGGAGTATTTGCTCGTGTTCGGCAAAAGCTCCCTGAAGTGCCAATATAGCTATTATCATTTTCCTCTCTCCTCCATGATGAGTTTTATCTCACTCTCGTTAATTCCCACCATAGCCTCACCAAGATCTTCGCTGAGTTCTGCAAGAATCTTGGGATTCTGATAGTTGGTAACAGCCTTAACTATTGCCTGTGCACGCTTTTCGGGATTACCACTCTTAAAGATACCACTTCCCACAAACACACCCTCTGCTCCCAACTGCATCATAAGGGCTGCATCGGCAGGAGTAGCCACACCACCAGCAGCAAAGTTCACAACAGGCAGTTTTCCGTTGTCATGAACAAACTGCACCAGCTCATAAGGCACTTGCAACTGCTTTGCAGCCTCATATAGTTCGTCTTCAGAAAGCGAGGTGATACGACGAATCTCACTCTGCATCTTGCGCATGTGACGAACAGCCTGAACTACATCGCCTGTTCCTGGCTCGCCCTTAGTGCGAATCATGGTAGCACCCTCGTTAATACGACGGAGAGCCTCGCCAAGATCGCGTGCTCCACACACAAATGGTACGTTGAACTTACGCTTGTCAATATGATAAACATCATCGGCTGGTGAAAGAACTTCACTCTCATCAATATAGTCAATCTCTATAGCTTCAAGAATCTGAGCCTCTACAAAATGTCCAATACGGCATTTAGCCATTACAGGAATAGACACAGCCTCCTGAATACCTTTTATCATCTTTGGGTCGCTCATGCGCGAAACACCACCTGCCGCACGAATATCAGCAGGAATTCTCTCTAACGCCATTACAGCACAAGCACCTGCAGCCTCAGCAATACGAGCCTGTTCTGGTGTTGTCACATCCATAATCACTCCGCCCTTGAGCATCTGAGCCAAGTTGCGGTTCAAAGTAGTTCTATCTTCCATATACTTTCCTTTATATTCCGTCTATAATCCGTCTATATCGCCGTTAATATTATTTTGGCGGCAAAAGTATATGGAAAGAAAGAAACCGACAAACGCCAGTTCCCATTTCAATAACTATTGGCTACGTTTTTAATAATTACGAACTACGAATTACAAGTTACGAATTAGTTGCGCAAAGCGCAATTACAAATTATATAATTATAAATTATTAATTGTCAGTTTATAATTCTTCATTGAATAATTTAACATCGCACGAAGTGCGACTAATTCAAAATTCCACATTCGTAATTTCAAATTATCCTTTTCTCCACACACCTGGCGACACTCCATGCTGGTTTTTGAAGAATGCCACAAAGCGAGATTCGTTAGAAAAACCAAGGTGTGCAGATATTTCGCCCAAAGAAAGGCGTGAGGTTTTAAGAAGCGAACAGGCTTCCTGCATGATATAATTAAAGATTAGCTGCTTGGGAGGATAGCCCACAACATCTGTTGTTACTCGTGAGAGATAACGAGTGGTAATAGCAAGTTTGTCGGCATAGAAAGCCACATCATGAGCCTCGCGATAATGCTGAGCCACAAGAGTGGTGAACTCATTATATATATCAGCCTTGCGTTGTAGAGTTTTCTCTGATTTGTTTATAGCTGTCGGCTCAGCCTTCACGCCATACACCACTTGTGCATGCATATAGTCGTGAGCTCTACTTATGGCATCCTTCAGCGTATCGCCAAAGGCAAGACGAGTGGCTATAGCTGCCGAGAGAGTGCCTCCAACACCATGTTTCTGCCAGCCTTCGGTATTTTCTGATGAGAAGAACTCTTTCTTTCCATCATAATACAAAAGAGCCGTGAGGCGGTTCTCCACCTGATGTCCTCCACGCAGCAACACAGCCTTTGCCCCCATGTCTGTCAGG
>Ga0256405_10011524_pt1 | contig 11251 bp, 7 predicted proteins | sample RumenRJG_02DNA_FD_189096 | JGI IMG/M metagenome (GOLD analysis project Ga0256405, IMG submission 189096) | Bovine rumen microbial communities from Lethbridge, Alberta, Canada - RJG_02 | ecosystem: Host-associated > Mammals > Digestive system > Stomach > Rumen | place: Canada: Alberta | collected...
AAGATCGATCGGACGGATCGCTTCGTGCGCGTCTTGAGCGTTTGCGCCCGTCTTATATACGTTTGGCACTTTCGGCGCGTATTCCTTGCCGTAGTTGTCCGCAATGTAGCCGAGCGCAAGTCTTGCAAAGTCGGGAGAAACGCGAACGCTGTCGGTACGGATGTACGTGACGAGCGCGTGTTGACCTTCGCCCTCTATGTTTACGCCCTCGTAGAGCATTTGCGCCACTCGAGACGTTCTTGCCGCCGTCATGCTGAGTTTTCTTGACGCCTCTTGTTGCATGGTTGACGTCGTAAACGGAGGTTGCGGTTTTGAAGATACGACCGCACTCTTGACCTCGTCAACGAAATACGTGCAACCGCGCATAAAGTTTTCCACCTTTTTCGCGTCCGCTTCGTTGGTAATTTTGAGTTTTTTGCCGCTACTGTCGTTGAGAGCCGCGCTGATTATGTTCGCTTTCGTCGCCTTTGCGCCGTCTTTCAAGAACTTGGCGGAAATGCTCCAATATTCTTCCGGCTTGAAATCGCGGATTTCCTTCTCTCTGTCCACGATCATTTTGAGTGCGGCGGATTGAACTCTGCCCGCAGATAACCTCGGCTGAAGTTTTCTCGAAAGAATCGGAGAAATCTTGTAGCCGACGAGCCTATCGAGCACTCTTCTTGCTTGTTGAGAATTGACGAGATTCATATTGATGTCGCGAGGGTGCTGCATTGCTTCGAGCACCGCTTTCTTTGAAATCTCGTTAAACTCGATTCTTACGTTGTTGCCCGTGACGCCCAAAGTGTTTTTGAGGTGCCAAGAAATCGCTTCTCCTTCGCGGTCAGGGTCGGTTGCGAGATAAACTTTGTCATACTTCTTCACGGCGGCGCTCAGTTGTTTTATGACTGATTGCTTGTCATCCGTGACGACGTATTGAGGTTTAAAACCGTTCTCGACATCTATGCCGAGACTGCGTACGGGAAGGTCGCAAACGTGACCTTTTGAAGCCATAACCACCGCTTCGTTGCCAAGATACTTCTGTATCGTTTGGGCTTTGTGCGGTGATTCTACGATGATAAGTTGTTTCATTCTATCTCCTATGCGACTTTTGTCGCTGTGTTTTCTTTTATGCGAGCGTATAATAGTTGCCGCCCGTTTGCGCAATAATGCCGTTGAGTTCAAGGTTGATGAGCGTGTTGGTGAGATCCGCGACGTTAAGCCCCGTGATTTCAAGCAACTCTTCAAAGTGGAGTTCGTTGTCATGAAGGGCGTCGACGATTTGAGACTCGGCAAAGTCAAGTTCGACCTCTTCTCGCACTCTGACTTCTCTATTCACTCGCATGGCGTCAAGCACGTCGTCCGCCGAAAACACCATTGCGTGCGGCATCTCTTTCAAGAGTTCGTTCGATCCCGCCGCCTCTTCCATGAAGATGTTGCCCGGCGTGATAAAGATGTCTCTGCCCTGTTCAATCGCAAGCCTCATCGTTATGAGCGAACCGCTGTTCTTTGCGGCTTCAGGCAGGAATACCGCTCTTGACAGCCCGCTGATTATGCGGTTTCTGTCCGGAAAATGATATTGAAGCGGTTTTGCGCCGAGCGGATATTCGCTTACGAGCAATCCGCCCTTTGCGAGTATTCCTTCGTACAGCCCCTTATGTTCGGCGGGATAACACACGTCTATTCCGCAAGCAAACACGGCAATCGTAGGCGAATCCGCCATCACGCACGCCTTGTGCGCCGTTGCGTCCACGCCTCTTGCAAAACCCGACACGACGACGAGCCCCGCGTTTGCAAATTCTCTTGCGAACTCGTCCGCAATCTTCATTCCGTATCTCGTCGGCTTTCTCGTGCCGACAACGGCGATCGCGTCTTTTGAAAGCAAAGACTTGTCTCCCTTCAAAAACAGCACGAGCGGTCTGTCGTACGTCTCGAAAAGCCTTTCCGGATAATCGTCGTCAAGATACGTCACGTAGTCGACGTCCTTTGCCTCGAGTTCACGAATTATGTCGTCGATTCTTGCGAAGTTGTCAAAAAACTCACTGCACGCAGAGTCGCCGATTATCTTTTGAACGTACGGTTTTGCGTCGCTTTCCATGAGTTCTCTCACGTCCCCCACGGAGTCAAGTAGGCTCGTCTTCTTCTTAAAGCCGAGTTCGTTTACCCATGCGAGAGCCAGCAAGATTTTGTCTTCAAACGTTCTTTCCATCAGTTGTATTTCCTATCGAGTCCGCGATATTGGATTGCTTCGGCGATATGTTGAGGTTTTATGTCCCATGCCCCTTCCATATCCGCGATTGTGCGTGCGACTTTGAGTATTCTCGTCGTGCCTCTCGCGCTCAAATTAAGCCTTTCAAACGCCTTTTGCAAGAGCCTTTCGGAATCCTTGTCAATCTTGCAATACTTGTTGATTTGAGCGGGAGTCATCTCCGCGTTAGTCAAAATGCCGTCGTCTTTGAAGCGCTCGCGCTGAATCTTACGCACCTTGTCTATTCTTGCCTTTATCGTAGCGGAAGATTCCGCCTCTCCTCTCGCTCTGAACTCGTCGTAAGTGATGTTGTCAACCTCGATTTGAAGGTCGATTCTGTCCATAAGCGGACCGGAGAGTTTCGACACGTAGTTGTGGATCTGTTGAGGCGTGCAACGGCAAATTTGCGTTTTTGAGCCGAAGTTGCCGCAAGGGCACGGGTTCATTGACGCAACGAGCGTAAAGTTGGCGGGATATTCGACGCTTTGCGCCACTCTCGACACGGTCACCTTTCTGTCTTCAAGCGGTTGACGGAGCGTTTCAAGCGCGTGGCGAGAATATTCCGGCATTTCGTCAAGGAAGAGTACGCCGTGATTTGCAAGGCTGACCTCGCCGGGTCTCGCCTTCGTCCCTCCGCCGATAAGCGCAGGCACGGTCGTCGTATGGTGCGGAGTCCTAAAAGGTCTCGTCGTAACGATGCCGACCGAGCTGTCCAAAATCCCCGCGACGCTATGCACCTTCGTCACTTCAACCGCCTCTTCAAACGTCATCTCGGGCATAATCGTCGGCACGCACTTTGCAAGCATAGTCTTGCCTGCGCCCGGAGGACCTATCATAAGCACGTTATGTCCGCCCGCAACCGCGATTTCAAGCGCGCGCTTCGCAACCGTCTGCCCCTTTACGTCCGCAAAGTCGATGCCGTAGTCACGAGTGAGACACGCCGCGCTATAACTCGACGTCACGACGGGCTTTTCTTCCGCTCCCTCCAAGAAGTCCGCGACTTCTTTCAAGGTTTCAAGCGCATAAACCTCAATGCCGTCTATAAAACTCGCCTCCCTCGCGTTGTCCTTCGGGATGACGAAACGCTTCTCTCCGAGTTGAAGCGCGGATATGAGAATAGGCATTATGCCGTTGACGTGGCGGAGTTTGCCGTCAAGAGAAAGTTCGCCCACAAAAACGTAGTCTTTGTACGCTTTCGACTCGATCTGCCCCGACGCCGCGAGAATGCCGAGCGCAATAGGCAAATCGAAAGACGGACCTTCCTTTTTCGTGTCGGCGGGAGCCAAGTTGACGGTTATCCTTTTCGTAGGATAAAAGTATCCGCTGTTTTTGATTGCCGAGCGGACGCGTTCTTTGCTCTCCTTTGTCGCGGTGCTTGCAAGGCCGACGAGTTCGTAGCCCGGAAGTCCGCTGCTTATGTCGACCTCTACGTCAACCGAATATCCGACGAGACCGTCAAGGGATAAACTTTTGAGTTTTGCGAGCATATTCTTCCCCTATATAATTATTATCACAGTATTTTAGCATATAGAGAGCGAAAAAGCAATCATAATTATTCACCGCTTTCAGCATTGTTTTTCGTTGCAATTTCTCAAAAACGAGCGGTTTAGATTTCCCAAAAAACCCGTTTTTAAAAAGACGAAAACACGCTTTGTGTTGCGTGTTTTCAAAAATATTTTTTTCAATTTTGAATATTTTGCGGGTTTTAGACAAAAACCTCACTCTTCAGACTTTTCGTCGCTGTCGGCAGGCGTGCTTTCGCCTTCGGAGTTTTGAGAGTTATCGCCCCGTGCGACTTCGCTTTGCGGGTTGTTTTCAGCCTTGTCTTCAGCGTTCTGCGACTTCAAATACTCTTCAAGAAGACGCTTTTTGTCCTCGTCGCTCATACCGTCAAGTTTTGATTTTGACTGCCCGTTTGCCGCCTTTTCAGCCTCTTCTTCCTTTGCAATCGCCGCCCTTTCGCGCACGTATCCGCCCACAAACAGAGCCATTACGATAAGCATAGGAATGACTATCAGCACGACGTAGCCGTACCAATGCGACAAGAAGTTTCTGAGTCCTCCGATGAAAGTCGCCGTCCGCACGTATTTTGCCTTGACCGAGGAGGGACTCAAATGCCATTCGTCTCGCGTATGTGTGGTGACCGCCTTGTTGTAGTCGGGGTTGTACTTGTCGCCCTCGGTGATAATATAATCAATCGTGCCGTCGCCTTTATATACGATTTCTACAATTCTATGCGTTTCGTTGTATCCTTTGAGCGGTCCGCTTGGCGCGGTGAAAGTTATGATGTCCCCCACTTTCAATTCTTCGGGATTGTCAACTTCTTTTGACAAAATTACGCTTTTTGGCTGAATTGTCGGCGTCATACTGTCCGTCAAGACGTCGTACATATAATAACCGAACAATTTGCTGTCTTGACCGTTGTGTTTTTGAGACAAAAGCATTGCGACGATTGCGATCAAAAAAACGAATATTATAGCAACAATGATCGTGGACACGATATTGTAAATTTTCTTCGCTTTGGACTTTTGCTTTTTCGTCGTCTCTGCCATTTTTACTCTTTGATAATCAAAGATTATCACCAAAATAGATTTGCGACACTTGAGTGCCGCAAATTACGTTTTATTTTTCTTCCTCGTCGTTTGAAGACTCGACGTGATGCTTGTTTACTTTCAAACTCCACGGATCTTCAAGTCCGCCGAAGCCGCCGAGTTGCACCTTGTTTTCATCAACGAGCGAAATCTTCTTCGGCTTCTTTTCAGGCGTCTTCTTCTCTTCAGCAGGCGCTTGAGCCTCTTCCTCGGGTTTTACCTTTGGTTTTCTCGGCTTTCTTGCAGGCTTTTCTTTAAGAGTTTCCGCCTTCGGCTCTTCTTGAGGAGTTGGTTGCTCTTGAGGCTTTGGCTCCTCTGCAACTTGTGGCTCCTCTTTCGGCGCTACTTGTTCGACTTTCGGCTTTGGAGTGCGAGGTTTGCGAGGTTTCTTTGGCTTTTGTTCTTGTTTTTCGGCGTCATTTGGCTCGTTTTCGGTCGGTTCCTTGCGAGTTTCCGCACGGTTAGACATTGAAATCTTGCCGGATCCAAACGGATCAAAGCCCATATCTCCTCTAAGATTTATGCCACCGACTTGCGCTTTCGACGTATCGCCGGGCGCGAGGTTTTCATATAGTGCCGCAGACGCTGCGTCACCGCTCCACGGATCAACGGTCTTCTCCTCTTTTGCAATGCGGATATTTTGCTTGCGCTTGTTCTTCGGCTTTTGCTCTTGAACCTCGCCTTTTGGTTGTTCTTGATGAGTTTCTTCTTGCTCTTCCTCTGGCTCTACGGCGTCCGCATATTTCGGGAAGCGGAGATTCTCTTCGCCCTCGATTGGCATCATTGCGTCAAACGTATCGAGTTGTTTGTCGATCTTTGCGTTCTTCTTTCTGCGTTTCTTGTTTTCTTCCTCCATCTCGGCGATCTCTTTTTGTACGCCTTCAACGTCGGGATTGTCAAGATCCAGTCGCTCGTTCTTCTTTGCAAGAAGACGCGCCGCCTCTTCTTCGCGCTGTTTTTTCTTCTTTTCTTCCTCGATCTTCGCGCGTTGTGCCGCAAACGGATCTATGCCGAAATACACGGAGTCTTCCGGCTTCATGGCACCGCTGATGATGTCGTCGCGTTGCTTTCTGAACGCCGCCGCACGTTTCTCGATGTCGAGTTTTCTTCTGCGGATACGCTCTTGTCTGTCGCGTTCTTCGAGTTCTTCTTGTTTTATGCGTCTATACGCCGTCAAGCAGCGGTCGATCGCGTCTTTGACGCGGATGATTTCTTCTTGCTTGATTTTGTCGTCGTCAGGACGTTTGAAGAGTTTTCTGACTTCAAACAAGTGCTGGTCGAATTTTTCGGCGTCAGGCTCAAGGTCAGGCTGATCGTCCATATCTTTTGGAGGAAGTTCTTTGAACTTCTCGACTTCGACGATCTTTTCGACGACGACTTCTTTTTCGACGACTTTTTCGACTTCTACCTCGACTTCCTCTTTTTCCTTCTCTTCGGGTGGCGGAGGCTCGAGTTCAGTCTCTGCGTTCTCGTTTTCGGTGGCTTTGACTTCTTCGACCTTTTCTTCCTCGTCTTGATCCTTGATCTCGTTGTCGAGTTTTTGCGCGTATTCGTCGCGGTCGATATTGTCCTTTTGGAAGTCCATATCACCGACTCTCAAGAAGTCGGCAAACTCTTTGTCTTCCATGTCCATATCCGTCTCGAATTGATCGTAAACGCTCTCGATAAGCATGGTGTTGAGAGTCACCATGTTTTTCAAACGCTCGACGTCCTCGTTTTCGACCTTGATGTCTTCGACGTCGTCGGACGTAGAAAAACCGGCGGTTGCGTTGTAAGTTTCAATGAACTGCCAAAGCGTCAAGGCTTTTTTGAAGTTAGGTTCCTTCAAAATGACGTTCGTACGCATAATAGGCGGACGGACAGGAGCCGAGTTTCTCATTGATTTTGCAAAGGATGACGACAAGAAGTCGGTGATGATTCGGTCGATCTTTGCGACGCGCTCGATTTTGGTGAGAGTATCGGGATCGAGACGCATGACTTCGTCGAATGAAAGTTGCGCCAAAAACTCCGTCCTATAAGTGACTTTTTTGCTTGGCAAGTTAAAACGAGACTCGATTTCGAGGTCGAGAACGTCTTGCGTCGCCGTCGCGCGCTTGATCTTGTCGTAGCGCATCGTGACGAAGTCTTTGAGTTTTAAAAGAAGCGTATAAATGAATCGGTTTTCGTAGATTTCAAAGGACTCCTCTTTGGTGATATTGAGGATTTTGCTCGGCGTAACGCTGCCGTCCTTGTCGACCTTTGAAATCATGTTCGTATGTTGCGCGAGGTATTTGACGGATTCGGTCGAAATACTTCTTGCAAGCGACACGTCCACGATGTCTTCTTCTTGAACGATAAACTTTCTCGGGTTTCTGACGATCGTATCGAGGTTTGGCAAAACTTCTTCAATCGTGTCGATCCAGTCGATAGAAATGTCTTGAATGAGGCGTTTTTTGGAGAGTTTGACTTCACTTGCGCCCTTGTCAACGCGTTTTTTGAATTGCTCATAAAAGTCCTCGCCGCTCAAAACGTTGACAATCTTTGAGGCATACTGCCTATAAACGTCTCTTGTAATCTTGTTTTCGGACATAATTTCCCTTTTATAGCAATTCTATTGTTGTTTACAAAGTGGTCTATTGCTTAAAAACCGGCAATCTAATCACTTGTATTAAACTTTGATTATTTTGATGAGTTGCACACTTCGTGTGGTTAGCATTCTCACATACAATACTTCGGAGCCGAAAAACTGCTCAGAATGCACACTTCGTGTGGTATGTACACTCCGCTCCATATTTCGGAGCCAAAACCGATGATATTCGCACACTTCGTGTGGTCTGTACACTCCGCTCCACATTTCAGAGCCGAAAAGCTGCTCAGAATGCACACTTCGTGTGGTTAGCATTCTCACATACAATATTTCGGAGCAAAACCGATGATATTTGCACACTTCGTGTGGTTTGTACACTCCGCTCCGCATTTCAGAGCCGAAAACTGCTCAGAATGGATGAGATGCGCGGAAGAGGTGCTTTGAATGGAGCACGCGTACATAGACGTACGCAATCGACAGACAAAGTGCCTCTGACACAGCAAATCGCCAAATAGCGCAGGTGCAAAACCGATGATATTTGGATGAGTTGCGAGGAAGGTGCGCACGAGAGCCACGAGCATACTTGTCGTATGTGACGGCGAGCGCACGCAAGCCTGACAACGCAAATCGCCAAATAGCGCAGGTGCAAAACCGATGATATTTGGATGAGTTGCAAGGCATCGTACCTTGAACGGCAAACCCAATGTACAAAGACGTACATGGTTTGGCGGGCAAGATGCGATAACACAGCAAATCGCCAAATAGCGCGGTTTTTTAGAAGAGTTTCTTCAAGCGGTTGATATACTCCTTCGACTCCTGCATCTCGTCTTCACCGAAGAGTTCGCTCAAGTACAAAATGAGACCGTCGATTTCGTCACGAATGTATGACAAGTTGAGTGATTCAAACTTACGGAAGATCTTGTTGCAGAGGACGTAGTCAAGTCCGTCGAGCAAGCCCTCGATTCCGCCGCAGCAGCCGCAGTAGGACGGAACGAACTCTTTGAGCTGCTTGACGATACGGTTTCCAAACGCGAGTCTGAAGTGTTCAATGACGTAGTCGTCAAGTTTGTTGATTTTGTCGAGGATTTCTTGAGGAACTTTGTACTCCTCTTGCGCCTTCTTGAACTCTGCCTCGAGGTGCTTATAGCTGACGAAGACAGGATCTTGATATTCGGCCTCGAATGCGATACCTTTGCTGTTGATGTTGATAGGCATAGCACGGTCGTAAACCTTATCCGAAATTGCGAAGGTCGAGTCGTCGTTGTTTGCGGTGCCGATAAACCACATATTTTGCGGAAGTTTAAAACGTCCCTTTTCGATGTGTTTCGGGTCGTTTGGCCAGCCAGATGGAACGAGGTCGACGATCCACTCATCACGGGAAGGCATTTCGAGAATGGACAACATTTCTGCGAAGTAGTACTCGACACGCGCGATGTTCATTTCGTCGAGGACGGTCAAATAGATTTGATCGTTCCAGGTTGCTTCATACATCTTCTTCAAGACTTCGGTTTCGTTGAAGCGCTTCGTGAATTCGTTGAAGTAACCGAAAAGTTCCGTTCTATCACGCCATGATGGCTGGACTGATGCGATTGTCGTCGGGTTGTTGAGGAAGATACCCATAGCGTGCGGGAGTGACGTCTTACCTGTACCGGAGATACCTTGCAGGATGATAAGACGAGATGTCGACATACCTGCAACGAAAAGCCTTATGATACGCGGTTGATAGAACAATCTCATGCGCGAGCAAGCGAAGTTGCGGAACGCATCGCAAAATCCTGTAAGCGTCATCTCGTCATCAAAGACAGGCGGAACGTAATCTTCGTAAATCTTGTCGATTTCGGTGAGTTTGTAAAAACGGGACTCGCCTGTTTGAGAAGCGGCTTCTTCTTTGCCCTCTTCACCCTCTTCGCCTTCTTCACCGGTATAGTTGCCGACGTCGGAGACGCGCATACCGAGGATACGGTCCTTTTCTGCGGACATCTTGATGAGTTGCCTTTTGAGGTTTGCGCACTCTTCAACGAGGTCTTGAGGCAAGACTTTGGCTTTGCCGAGACGCGCGAGTTTTCTAAGTCCCAAAATGGCGAGAACGATAACCGCGACGATTGCCGCAACGATCAAAACGATGAACAAAATCGCGACTGCCCACTCACCACCTGAGAAATTCTTGGTGTAGTTTTTGAAGGCGTCCACGTAGCCATCATTGTAGAAAATGTGGAGAAAACCCCAAAATATGCTGCCGATACCTTTGTCATAGAATGCACCAAGGAAGGCTTTTAAAAATTGAAATACATTGGTCATTTTGTTTTTCCTCTTTATGTGAGTTTTGCTCACAAATTTGGCTACACTTTTAGATTTTTAGTGTAGATTGCGCAGTACAAATGAATAAAAACGCAAAGAAAAGTCATGACTTTTGCACACGCGGGTGCAAAGCCACAACTTGAATAAACTACTTTGTCTCAGTGGAATCGTCCGCTACGGATTCGGGAGTCGGCACTTCGCTGTCCTCTGCGACCTCTTCAAACGGCGCTTCAGGCTCTTCTTGAGGAGCGTCATCCGTTTTGGTTTCGCTTTGGGCTTTCAAAGAAGCAAGATACTCCTCTGCAAGACGGCGCTTCTCTTCGTCGGAAAGGCTGTCAACCGTGACCGTAGTGTCGGCAACGACTGCTTTGTCCTTTTCAATCTTGGCGATGACGAGCGTGCGGATAAGCACGAACGCGTACGCAACGAAGAGGATGATGAGCGGAAGAACGATGACGCAGAAGAAACGCGTTCTGCCCTGAACCGGATCATGCAACCAGTTGGACATAAGACCTGCGCCCTTCAAGGTCTTGCCGGGCACGAAATCGCCGTTTTCGTCGATGTCGCCCCACACAGCCACAACGTTGTCGACGGACGTAGTCTCATATCTCGTACCGTCGGTTGAAGCCGTGTATTCCTTCCAGTCTTGACCGTCCTTCTTGTTTTGGTTGTCACCGCGCGTCCAAATAGTCCTACCGGAGATCTTGATGATACGGTGGGTGTTGAAGGACTCGTACGTTGTGCCGCCGATCGTAATGTTGGCTTTAAACGTGACAACTTGCCCGACTTTGAGCGTGGAAATATCACCACCAAACGAGTTTGCAATGATAACGTCGCCTTTGTTGAACGTCGGTTCCATAGAATCGGACATAACGTTCATATAGACTTTGTTGCCAATTGCCGTGACGCCGTTTGCGTTGGTGACGCGGACGATAGTCAAAATTGCAAAAACAAGTGCAAAGACTATGATGATAATGCTGAGAATATTGACAACCCAGTTGAGGATATTCCTTGTCCTCTGCTGCTTGGGGGTCAACTCTTTCTTCTCTTTTCCTTTTGCGGAAAACTTTTCTGCGAGTTTACTCATAAAACCCTACCCTAAACTTCACCCATAGGTGAATCACGATATTCTGCCCTCGACTCAAGACTTGTTGCCATATTCCTTGCAACCCTGCAAGGAGAGACCCGACTGCAAAACCTATTGACGTCATCCAACCATGCTTATTGCCCTTTTACGCTATCTGAAGATTGCGCTCCGTTGGAATGCCTTTGCTGTACACGCATAAGTGTAAGAAAACACCTATACATAGTGATTATATGGCAAAAGTGACCATTTGTCAATACTCAATCGCAAATTTTTGGCTGTTTAAGGCATATTTTCAAAGAAAAATGCCAATTTCCAGACAAAAATTTGCTCTTTCTAACCGCGCAAAACAAAAACAGCTGCCGTTGTTTGACTCTAAAATAAAATACCCCCTCTTTCCCAAGGGCTTTTCTCCCCACCGCGAAACCTATTGAACACAAGTTGCTCACTTTTATGGCTAAACAAAACTGCCGTTCGCAACCTTGCTA
>Ga0256405_10011525_pt1 | contig 11250 bp, 10 predicted proteins | sample RumenRJG_02DNA_FD_189096 | JGI IMG/M metagenome (GOLD analysis project Ga0256405, IMG submission 189096) | Bovine rumen microbial communities from Lethbridge, Alberta, Canada - RJG_02 | ecosystem: Host-associated > Mammals > Digestive system > Stomach > Rumen | place: Canada: Alberta...
GGGTGTATCCGTGTCGTTCCGTCAAGGGCTGCCCGGGCACAGGGCGCCCAGCGTACTGTCCCTTGACTCCACTCCCGCTCCACAGCAGTGCCGCGGAAGAGCAGTCTGCCATGTGTGCCAGAGTAAAATCCACTTATGCCAGACTTAATTCTACCTTTGCTGGCGAGAGTGGAATTTAAATTTACAATTCACGCATAGGCTCATACCTCAACAGGTATTGGACGCGGCATGGCTTTGTCCCGTATAATCCAGATAAAAGAAAGAATCGTTTTGAATACACAGGAGGCCGCATATGAATATCAGAGAAAAGTTTGAACTGCTTGGCATCGACAACGCACCGGGACAGGAGAGCCTTCAGAAGAACATGGCGCTGGATCTGAGAGGCGAAAAGCTTCCGGGCGCGAAGGTGGATTTCTCCCACGGCGACGTGGACGCGCACAAGCCGACGCCCGGCAGCCTTGGCGTGTTTGTGGAAGGCTTCCTGGAGGGCGGCTCCCAGGCCTACACCCCCTACAGAGGAAAGAAGGATATCCTGGAGCAGGTCGCGGCGGATCTCGCGGCGTTCTCCGGTGCTCCGGTGGACCCGGATTCCGAGCTGATCCTGACCCCGGGGACCCAGGGAGCCCTGTTCCTTGCCATGGGCGCGAACGTGATGCCCGGCGACAAGGTCGCCATTGTGGAGCCGGACTACTTCGCGAACCGGAAGATGGTGGAATTCTTCGGCGGGGAGATGGTCCCGGTACAGATGTATTACAAGAACGTGAGCGTCGGCTCCGGCATCGACCTCGCGGAGCTGGAAAAAGCGTTCCAGGCTGGTGTGAAGGTCTTCCTGTTCTCGAACCCCAACAACCCGGTGGGCTGCGTCTATTCCTTCGATGAGATCGTGAAGATCGCAGCTCTGGCAAAGCAGTACGATGTGACCCTGATCGTGGACGAGCTCTATTCCCGCCAGGTCTATCCGGGCGTGAAGTACACGCATCTCCGCGCACAGAAGGAGATCCCGGACAACCTGATCACCATCATCGGCCCATCCAAGACTGAGTCCCTGTCCGGATTCCGCCTGGGCGTGGCCTACGGAACCGCGGAGATCATCGAGCGCATGGAGAAGCTGCAGGCCATCATGGCGCTCCGCTGCAGCGGCTACAACCAGGCGGTGTTCCACACCTGGTTCCATGAGCCGGACGGCTGGATGGCAGCGAGAGTCAACGCCCACTGCGCGATCCGCGACGCGATCCTGGAAGTGATCAGCACGGTCCCGGGCGTCAGCGCAAGACCGACCGACGGCGGCAGCTACCTCTTCGTCGAGATCCCGGAGCTGGAGGTAAGTCTTCATCAGTTCATCCGCATCGTCCGCGAGTTGGCAAATGTCACCCTGACTCCCGGAACGGAGTTCGGCCCCCAGTTCCTGCATGAGTTCCGCATCAATTTCTCACAGGACAAGAACAATGCGGTTGATGCTATGAAGCGTGTGTTTGCGGTCATGGACCGTTACAGAAAGTAAAAACAAGGAGGAGATCACCATGAAGAAGATTGCATTTTTAGGCGGCGGAAAAGTCGGCCAGGCTATGGCAGCTCATGTGCTGGAGAACAAGAGCGCGGAGATCGCGTTCATCTATGATCCCTTCCAGAAAGAGGACACCCTTCTCGGCGTCCCGGTGGTCAGGGAGCTGAGTGAGGCGTGCTTTGAAGGACTGGACCTCGTTGTGGAGTGCGCCACCGCGGACGTGGTCAAGGCGAATGCGGCGCTCGTCCTGAAGCATGCATCCTTCCTGCCCTTCTCCATGACGGCTTTCCGTGAGGATGAAGTCCTGGAGGGCGCGAAGAAGGCAGCTGCGGAATCCGGACATACTCTGTACCTGCCCCACGGCGCGATCCTGGGACTGGACGGCGTGTTCGACGGCCGCACCATCATCGACGAAGTTTCCATCGAGACTATCAAGAACCCGAAGAGCCTCGGCAGAGACGACAAGGAGTACACAGTGGTGTTTGACGGCACCGCAAGAGAGGCCACCGGCCTGTATCCGAGAAACGTGAACGTCCACGCAGCCCTTTCCCTGGCCGGCATCGGCTTTGACCGAACCCACTCCCGCATCATCTCCGATCCGTCGGTCAACACCAACGAGCACGTGATCCGCGTGAAGGGCGAGGGCATCGACTGGACCATCCATGTGACCGCATTTGCAGCGGGCGCAGTTTCCGGCAAGTATGTTCCCTTCTCCGCCTGCGGCAGTCTGGACCGCATTCTCGGAAGCGGAAATGTAAACTTCGTATAATTAATTCGTATCATATCCTCTTCTCCGCCCGGACCGTAAGGCCCGGGCGGGAGCATCGATAAGAGAAAAGCAGCTTTAGGCAGGATATCCTGCCAGAATGGAGGAATGCGGCATGCGCGATTTTATCAGCAGCAAGATGAGTACGATCGGTCTTTCCGGCATCCGTAAGGTCAACGAGAAGGCCCTTGCCATGGAGCGCGAGGGAAAGACGGTGATCCATTTCGAGATCGGCCGTCCGGATTTCGACACGCCGGAATACATCAAGAAGGCGGCAAAGGAAAGCCTGGACCGCGGCGAGGTCTTCTACACCTCCAATCTGGGAGACATGGGACTTCGGAAGCAGATCGCCGAGAAGCTGAACAAAGAGAACCATATCCCTTACACGGCAGAGAACATCCTTGTGGCTGTCGGACTTTCCGAGGCGGTCTTTGACGCGCTGATGACCATCCTGGACCCGGGCGACGAGATCCTGGTCCCGGACCCGGTCTGGATGAACTATGTGAATGTCCCGAAGGTCCTGGGCGCAGTCCCGGTGCCGTACCTTCTGAAGGAAGAGAATGACTATCAGATGGATCTGGACGAGATCCGTTCCAAAATCACGGACAGGACCAAAGCGCTGGTGATGGTGACCCCCAACAATCCCACCGGCAGCGTCCTTTCCCGCGAGACCCTGGAGGGACTGGCGAAGATCGCGATCGAGAAGGACATCCTGATCTTCGCGGACGAGGTCTATGAGCGTCTGCTGTACCATGGCGCGGAGCATGTCAGCATTGCTTCCCTGCCGGGCATGCTGGAGCGGACCTTCACTCTGAACGGTTTCTCCAAGGCTTACTCCATGACCGGCTGGCGTCTCGGCTACATCGCGGCTCCGGTGGAATTCATCAAGGAGATCAACAAGCTGCACCAGAACGCGGTCACCTGCGCGCCGTCCTTTGTCCAGAAGGCGGGTATCGTGGCGCTCCGGGATGAGAAGGACGAGGTCCGGGAGATGGTCAAAGAGTACGAGCGGAGAAGAGACTACATCGTGGATACCATCCGTGAGATCCCCGGACTCAGCAGCGCGGACCCGAAGGGCGCCTTCTATCTGTTCATCAACTGCAAGGAGATCTGCGCGAAGAGCGGCATGAACAGCCAGCAGCTGGCGGAGTATCTCCTGGACAAGTACGGGATCGCCCTTGTGGCCGGCACAGTCTTCGGAGATTCCGGCGAGGGATACATGCGGATGTCCTTTGCAAACAGCTACGAGAACATCGTCGAGGGCTGCAGAAGACTGCGCGAAGCCGCAGAGGAACTGATGAAATAAACCCCTGATCATTTAAAGACCAAACCAGATACCTGTCCCGGTCTCGGCGGCAGGTATTTGTATATCAAAGGAGAGTTTATGAAAGTATTTTTGTGCGAGACCATCCATCCGGAGGCGTACCGGCTCCTTTCGGAGCATGCAGAGATCATCAGCGCCCGGGACCGGATGGGCGAGGCGCATGCCCTGATCAGCCGGGTCATTTCCGTTGGAGCCGCGGAGATGGACGCGATGCCGGAACTGAAGGTGATCGCGGTCCACGGCACCGGCACAGACGGGATCGACCTCACGGAAGCGAAGAAGAGAGGGATCCGTGTGGTGTACGCGCCCCACATGAACGCCAATGCCGTGGCGGAGCTGAACGTCACACTGCTGCTCGCCGTGATGCGGAAGATCGTCTATGCCCGGCAATTGATCGACGATGCAGTGCAGGAAAGCTGCGCATCGGGAAAGACCTTTGCGGCGGGAAACGCTGATCCGGAGAATGCTGCGAAACAGCAGCAGGAGCGCATGGGGCGGCAGGAACGTATGGCCTTCGCCCAGGGCGCGCTGCGCGGACACGAACTGCGGGGAAAGACCGCAGGATTCGTGGGTTTCGGCGCCATCGGAAGCAGGACGGCGGAGATCCTGCATTACGGGTTCGGGATGGAATGTCTTGCCTGGTCGCCCTCGCTTACGCCGGAGCGGGCAGCGGAACACGGCAGCAGGGCAGCATCGTCCGCGGAAGAAGTATTCCGCATTGCGGACGTGGTGTTCCTGGCACTGCCGCTGAATGAGAAGACCCGGGGCATTGCGGGCCGGAAGTACCTTGCAGAAATGAAAAAGGGTGCAGTCCTCAGCAACGCCTCCCGGGCCGGCCTCGTCGACGAAGAGGCGCTGCGGGAGGCGCTGAAGAGCGGTCACCTTGGCGGCGCTGCGGCGGACGTCCTGCAGGATGAGTTCCCCGGCGCGGACCATCCGCTGCTGCAGTTCCCGAATTTCGTCGTCACGCCGCATATCGGCGCCAACACGGACGAAGCGCTCTACGAGGTCGGGATGTGCTGTGTCCGCCAGATCCTGGACGTGCTGGCTGGGAAAGCAGCGGAGTACCCGGTGGTGTGAGGAAGAAAAAGGAAACGAAGAAGAGAAGCAGATAAGCAGATAAGAGAGAGCTGGAGATCAAAAAAGAAATATAGAAAAGATATCCCCCGGAATCCGAACTGTGAATTCCGGGGGATATCTGTATTCAGGGATGCCGGGTCTTACAGAGAACGGCCGGTTCAGATCACGCCTGTATTGCCCGTGTAAAAAAACATGTTAGAATACAGATGAAATAATTCACGAAACAGGAACCAGGAATCAGCGTATCCGGGAAGCGAAGAAGGCCGGAAAAGAAGCCGGGAAAAGAGAAAGGACAGAATATATGGAGCCGATCGAGTTTAAGGATGTAAAGTACGTTCTGGCGGTGGAAAATGCCGGAAGCTTTTCAAGGGCGGCGGAAAAGGAGTATATCTCCCAGCCGGCTCTGAGCCGCATCGTCAAAAAGGTGGAGCAGGAGCTGGGACTCCTGATCTTTGACCGGAGCTCCATGCCGCTGCAGCTCACCCCTGAAGGACGGGAAGTCACGGCGTATTTCCGCAGAATGCTGGATGTCCAGAAGGAACTGGAAGAATACTGTGAGACCAGGATGCGGCTGAAAGACCGCGTCGTGACCATCGGCGCCCCTTCCTATTTCTGCAGATATGTGCTTCCGCCTATCATCGACGCGTTCCGTCAGGAACATCCGGAATTCCAGATCCGCGTCATCGAGACCAACGACAATGAGCTGCGGGAATTCCTGAGCACGGGAGCCGCAGATCTCGGTATCAGCGTCGGATACAGCATGCCTGCGGATCTGAAGTGCATCGGCCTCGCGGAAGAGACGATCGTCCTGGCGGTTCCGGCCTCTTTTGAGATAAATGAACGGTTGAAAGATTTCCGGCTGACAGCAGAGGAGATGCGGGAAGGACATTATAAGGATGAAAACTGTCCGAAGATCAGGATCAGTGAATTTAAGGAAGAGAGCTTCCTGATGCTGAAGGAAGGCAACGACATGTACCGGCGCGGCATGAAGATCTGCCGGGACGCAGGATTCACGCCCCGGATCGTCATGTACCTGGACCAGCTGCTCAGCGCTTATTATCTTTCTGCGGCGGGCCAGGGCATCACCTTTACCCGCGCCAGCATTCCCCACTATGTCGGAGGCAGCGACCAGATGTATTTCTATAAGATCGATCACCCGGAGACCAGCCGCCCGGTCAACGTCTATTTCAGCGGCAGATCGGGGAGGGAAGAGATCCTGAAACCCTTCACTGATTATGTCAGAGAGTGCTGCAGGGCGCTGTGATCCGACTGAAAGACTTATGCGGGTCTGTGCATAGCGCTATGACCAAGGCGCTATTGGACTTTGCAGCCGCTCCTTTATTATAATTTGTTATGGAGAAGAGAGCCGGAAACAGAGTCGCCAGAAGTCACGATAAAGACAGAATAAACTGCAGAAATGAAGCTCCGGAAAGGAAAATGACATGGCAAAGGTACTGATCTCGGAAAAAATGAATCCCGTCGCGGAAGAGGTGCTTCGCAGCGCCGGACACGAAGTGATCTGGATGCCATCCATCGAACAGAGTGTCTTTGAAGAGTACATCAAAGACTGCGATGCGCTGCTGAACCGCATCCTCCCGGTGACGCGGGAAATGATGGAGAGTAATCCGAAGCTGAAGATCATCAGCAAGCACGGCGTCGGCGTTGACAATTACGATCTGGAAGCGGCCAGAGACCTCGGCATCGTGGTCACCACCGCGCCGGGCGCCAACAGCCAGTCTGTGGCGGAGCATTCCTTCGCGATGATGATCGCGCTGGCAAAAAATCTGATCCCCATCTCCCAGGGTTACCGGGACGTGGGATTCGGGATCAAGAATACCTGTGAGGGCATCGAACTCAAGGGAAAGACCATCGGGATCATCGGCTGCGGAAAGATCGGCAGCCGGATGGCGAAGATGTGCCGGTACGGATTTGACATGGAGGTTCTGGTCTACGATCCTTATATCACGGAAGTGCCTGAGGGCTGCGAACTGACCTCCGATCGTGACCGGGTGTTCCGGGAGGCGGATTTCCTGAGCCTTCACTGCTACCTTTCCGAGGAGACCAGGAACTGTGTGGGTGCGCATGAATTCTCGATCATGAAGCCGGGCTGTATTCTGATCAACTGCGCCCGGGGACCGGTGGTCGACGAGCCGGAAATGATCCGCGCGCTGCAGGAGAACCGACTTGGCGGCGCAGGCCTGGACGTGACCTGGGACGAGCCGCTCCCGAAGGACAGCCCGCTCTTTGCCATGAAGAACGTGATCTGCACGCCCCACTACGCGCCCACGACCCACGATTCCGCTTATAACTGCGCGAAGATCGCGGCGGAAAACATCGTGAAATACTTCGCTGGAGAAGAAGTGCTCGGACGGATCGTCTGAACCGCGGAGGATCGTCTGAAGCGTGGAGGATCATCATTAAAAGGTCATCATACAGGAGAGGCCGCCGCACCACCAACAAATGGTGCGACGGCCTCTTCTGATATGCCTGGGCGTTTTTTAAGCACTTTCCGAATTTTGTACCCTTTTTTCCTTTTTTGTACTCGCGTTTTCTTCAAAAAAGGGTACAAAAAACGGGAAATGGGTCAGAAACGCCCAAACAGCCCACTAAGAAGTCAAAAATAAGATTCTTAGAGGGCTGCAAAAGGGTACAAATATTGAAAAAACCTCGAAAAACGCCCAAGGCAATTCCGCAGCAGTCTCACAGCAATTCCGCAGCAGTCTCATGACAGTCTCGCGGCAGTCACTATTTGTGCTGCACATGGCAGATCACGCGCATCAGACAGCGATGTGAATCATGGAGGCATCCTGTTATTTGCCGGCAATTGTGAAGTTTGAATAGGACATCCCGTCGACCTCACCGACGGTTTCGGGCTCATAGAGGGTCTGTGTCAGTTCGTGTTCACCTGTCTCATCCCGCCAGCAGTAAGTAAATGTAGACTGAGAATGTTTGATGATCTCATTCGGCTCGCCGAGGATCGCTCTGATCTCATCCGGGCTGCTTTCATAGCGGATCCCGTTTGAAAACTGGAGACCTTCGGCATCCTTGACACCTGTGAGTACACAGTCTTCCGGGGCGGCAGGCTCCTCCGCCGGATTGCAGATCATATAGCATTGCGAAGCGCCTGATTTTGTCTGCCAGCTGGTGATGACCAGGCCGAATGCACCCGGGCCCAGCTTTTCAGGATCTATCATACGCTCGTTGACATCGTCGGGGTATTGCATGATGTTCTCAATATCAGTGATATTTAGTTCCCCGAATTTTGTCACGCCAAAAGTGACCTTCATCTCGCCTTTTACATTGTTGTAATAAGAGATGGTATCGAATCCTTCAAATGCAGAGGGGTCGCTGAATACTGCCGGCTCCGACGGGGCTTCGGATTCAGTTTCCGATGCAGATTCGGGCGACTGCTCTGTTGCTGCAGGTGCTTTGGATGTTTCTTTTGCCGCTTCTGTTGTTTCTTCTTCAGATGCCGCTGTTGTTTCCGCAGGCTTTGCTGTTCCCGCGGAACTGCCGCATCCTGTCAGATTTGTCATTAAAGCTGCGGCAAGCAGCAATAGCAGTAATCTCTTTCTGTACATCCTGTCTGTCCTCCTGATGTTCTACGATGTCATTTTATAATACTGAAGTTTGTTCCGCGTTCAAGAGTTGTTTGTATTTTTTTCCTCGCGCACAAGCTTCCGGATATATTCCAGGGAAACTGCTTTCTCCTGCTCCGCGGGGATCTCGAAGTTGATGATCCCGTCGTAGCCGGAAGCGATGATGGCACGGACAGCGGCCCGGAAATCGATGGCGGACTCCATGGGCGGCTTCCGGTCTTCCCCGGAAATGTCGATCTGGAAAGCGAAGGGAGCGAACTCCCGCAGGCACCGTGGTACGTCATAGTGTTCCCGATAGAGGTGCATGGTGTCCAGGTACATATAGAAATACGGTGAACCGATCTTCTCCACGAACTTCTGGGTCTCCTCCGGATCGCAGAAAGCCCGGGATTCGTTCCGGTCGATGGCTTCCAGGATGACCGGGACCTTTAGAGGCTCGCAGAAGGCGACGATCTCCCGGACGCTTTTTTCCAGCTGGGACAGATAGAGGTCGATGCTGCCGGCGTCGGAGTAGTTCCCGCGGACTGCGCCGATGACCAGGCCGGGGCATCCGAGAGGGACAGACCAGGCAGCGATCTTGTTCATCCGCGCCACAGCTCCCTGACGCACGGATTCATTGCCCGCGCCGAGGCTCATGTGGTCGATGGAATAGATGCGGCCGGTGGCGAGAGCTGTGATGACAAGGCCAGTCTCACGCATGAGATCCTGAAGCTCATCAATGTCGTAATCCGTGGCGTCACGGATGGTCAGCTGGAGCCCGTCGTAGCTCGCAGTCTTCGCCATGGCGAAGGCTTCCCGGACCGGAGCCTGGATCACAGCGGAGTTGCTGGGAAAAGACCCGTCTGTGACGGTCGCGATATATTTCATAAGTGTTGAATCCTTTCTACCCCGCAGACGGGGCTTGAAACGAAAACGTTTCCAGTTTACGGCAGGTACATGGCCTTCAGCGTTCAGGCGAAGAGAGCGTTTCCGCTGCCGGACCGGGCCGTGCTGCGGGTCTTCTCATGGAAGTGGGGCAGGGCAGCGGTGCGTCCTTCGGCTGTGTAGAAAGGATCCGCTTCCGTAATGGGCAGAGAGACTTCCCGTCCGGTGACGCAGGACTCGTAGACCGCAGTGATGAGCTCCATGCTCTTCCGGCCCTCTGCACCGTCCACCAGCAGGACTTCCTTCCCCTCGATCGCATTCAGAAAATTCAGGATCTGGGCGTCGTGCTTTTCTGTTTTTAGTAGCGGGATGCTGTCATAGGCCTGCTCCAGAGCCGCGAGGGTATCGGCATCTTTCTCGGCATAGCCGTTGGGCTGTCCTCTGTCTGCAGCCGGGTTCCAGGGGATATTCATGAGGGCGCGGTCCGTGTGGAAGGAGAGCTCCTGCCGCTGACCGTGGGAGACCAGGGCAGCGGAGAACTGGGCGAAGGCTTCCGGATAGCGGAAGACCGCGGTCAGGACGTCCTCGCACTGGGTATTTCCGTGGCCCACGTTGGCCATGACAGCGTTCACCTTTTCCGGCATGCCAATGAGATACTGGACCAGATCCAGGTGATGAATGGCCTGGGCGGTCAGGACACCGCCGCCCTCCAGTGCCCAGGTCCCGCGCCAGGCAACGTCGTGGTAGTGTTTTCCCCGGTACCACATGCTGTTGAAGTTCCCGTATCGGAAGGAACCGAACTCCCCGCTCTTCAGAAGAGTGCGGATCCGCTGGGCTTCATTGGTGAAGCGCAGCTGGAAGATGACAGCCAGAAGTTTCTGGTTTTTCTCCGCAGCCCGGATCATGCGGTCGCACTCCTCCAGAGAGTTTGCCATGGGCTTTTCCGCCAGGACGTGGATCCCGCGGTCCAGGGCGGCGACGGCAAATTCACAGTGCTGCGCCGGAGGCAGACAGAGAGAGACGGCATCCACCGGGACCGCATCCGCCGCGGCGTCCAGACTCGTGAAGACACGGGCCTCTGTAAGGTCGTATTTTTGGACCAGGGCTTCCGCGCGGTCCGCGTTGTGGTTGATAACGGCGGTGATCCGGCACTGACCGGAATATTTCAGAAAAGATCTTACGTGGGTCGCGGCGCTGTCGCCCGCGCCCCAGATGGCGATGTTGATCATGGAGGCCTCCTTCCAAAAATCGAGTTAGTGTTTGCCGGCTTTTTTTACCTGAAGCAAGTAATTGACTCTTGTGGAGAGATGTTCACCGATCAGGCCGGATGCTTTTACAACAAACGGCATTTTCAGGCCAGGGATCACGATCATTTTTCCTATGAGCGCTCCGTTCACGCCTTCTCTTGCTGCCTGGGAGGGGCGGATCTGTTTTCCTGAAACAGAAACGCCGGAATTGCGGTTGAAGTCGGTGGCGACAGGCCCCGGGCAGAAACAGCTTACTCTGACCGGGCTTTTTTCGCGCCGGAGTTCCTCGTGGATCGCTTCCGTCAGTCTTACCACATAGTTTTTTGAGGCGTAATAGCTGGAGAATGTGGGACCGGACATAAAGCCTGCGCAGGAGCCCACGTTCATCAGGACGCCATGCCCGTTTGCCTTCATATCCCGCAGAAAGAGTTTGCTCAGGATATGGACAGAAGTGACATTGAGATCGATCAGCTGCAGTTCTTTTTCCAGGTCTGTCTCCAGAAAAAGCCCGTAGACGCCCATGCCTGCGTTGTTGGCGACAAAACCGATATTCTCCCTGCCCGCCTGTTCGCAGGATTCGCGGTGCAGCCGGAAACACTCCTCTCTTTTTGACAGATCCGCAGGGATCAGAAGAATACTGCGCTCCGGATATCTTTTCAAAAGGGCATGCCGTACCTTCTGCAGCTTTTCTTCCGTCCGAGCTGTCAGTATCAGATCATATCCCAGTTCTGCCAGATACCTGGCGATCTCTTTTCCAATTCCGGCGCTCGCGCCGGTCACAAGTGCGTACATTGATCTCTGCCTTTCTATGATCTCCGCCGCTGTGAAACAAAGCATACGGAGAGGACTTCCTGTATCAATCATAT
>Ga0256405_10011526_pt1 | contig 11247 bp, 12 predicted proteins | sample RumenRJG_02DNA_FD_189096 | JGI IMG/M metagenome (GOLD analysis project Ga0256405, IMG submission 189096) | Bovine rumen microbial communities from Lethbridge, Alberta, Canada - RJG_02 | ecosystem: Host-associated > Mammals > Digestive system > Stomach > Rumen | place: Canada: Alberta...
TCAGGTTGTCTGCATGTGCAACAATTTTCTCCTCAAGGGTTTGGGGAATGTAGGATTTTTCAGGAAGTCCAAGCTTCACAGCCTCTTCAGCGGTGATTCCCGCACCGATATGCCTTTCAATGATATTCAGCACATCAGGGGCGTATCCATATTTTGAAGCTATTTCAACTCCGACGATGGCATGGGTTATTCCATGGGTTCTGGATCTTCCGATATCATGCAGCAATGCGCCTTTACGTATCAGGTCTTTATCGGCATTATCAAAATTAGCGGCTATTTTCATAGCCTTTTTACAGACAGCTTTGCAATGCTGGATAACGTTTTCAGGAGTGTTCTCCTTTTCAAGCAATTTAATTTCCATTCTATCTATTTTTTCATTTTTTTATTAAATGAATTTAAATCACTTTTGGTTAATTTGATGTCCTTTTTAATCTGTTTGATTATTTCGCTGTTGTCCTGGTATTCCAATTCTTTACAGCAGACACACAGGAACTCTTCGTCTGACGCTTCGTCGAAATTGTATCTCACATGGCCTAAAGGACAGACGAAAAACATGTTGTTCTCTTCGTATTCCAGTTTGGCATTAAGCTCATTCAATTCTTTTTCGCCTTCTTCGTTTATTTGCCTGATCATTTCATCTTCGTCAAATTTCCATGAATAGGTGTACCATTGGGTTTCAGGATCTTTGCTTCTTTTATAATTGGCGATTTTCAAATCATAAAGCTTATATAAAAATTTCCTGACGATATTTAACTTGATTTCAGTTTTGTTTGATATCTCTTCATCAGTTTCAATGCCGTCAATCAATGCCTGGATTATAGGAATGATGGTTTTTTCAACGGTGTCCTGTATATCCTTAGCGATATATTCTATATCTTCCTGTGATAGGTTTAATGCTCGTATAAGGGTATCAATTCCTTCGGGGGTTTCTTCATCCGGATAATATTCTTTAAATCTTTTTTTAAGATTTTCTTCATGTTCCTTTTCAACGATTTTAGACAATGATTTTTTTACCAATGGATTGTTTAGCATTTAATTTCCCCTAATATATCTGTAAAGATAAAAATAATAAAATTATTATTAGTTATATTCTTTTTATTATAAAAATATATCTAATATTTAATATTCTTTCAAAATTTCAAGTAAGTTTTTGGCAATATATTCCACTTCATCATCGCTTAAGGTTGAATAAATCGGCAGACTTATTTCATTTTCAAACAAATGATATGCATTAGGATAATCTTTAATGTCGAATCCCAAATTCCTGTATGCTGTCAAAAGCGGAAGCGGCTTGTAATGGACGTTGGTGCTTATGCCACGCTCTTCCATTTTTATGATTATTTCATTTCTCTCTTCCAGGCCTATGCCTTCAAGCCTTGCAAGGTACAGGTGGCCTGATGAGATGTGGTCTTCGCTGGTATGCTTAGGGACAATGACTCGTGTGTCTTTGAATGCATTTTCGTATTTTTCAATGATTTCATGTCTTCTTTTTAAAAGTGAGTCATATCTTTTCAGCTGGCCAAGGCCTATTCCTGCCTGAATGTCTGTCATGTTGCACTTGTAGGCCGGAATCAGGATATCATATTCCCATGAACCTTTCTGGGTTTTTTCCAATGCGTCTTTTGTTTGGCCGTGAAGTGAATAGATCTGATAATCCTTATAGAGTTTTTCATCGTCAATGCCATCATGTGACTTCCAGGTTACCGCTCCTCCCTCTGCAGTGGTTAAATTTTTAACCGCATGGAATGAGAAGCAGGTGAAGTCAGCCAATGTTCCTGATTTTCTTCCATTCTGGACGGCGCCGAAACCGTGGGCTGAGTCAGCCACAACGATGATTCTGTTGAATGCTTCCTGTATCTCATTGGATGGGCTGAACAAGTCCTTTTTGGCCTCAACTACTTCAAATATTTTGTCGTAGTCACATAGGATGCCCGCAATGTCCACGGGGATGATTGCCTTTGTCTTTTCTGTGATTGCTTCGGCCATTTTTGAATAATCCATTTCTTCCCTGTCTGTTTGGCTGTCAATCATTACAGGTGTCGCTCCGACATGGCAGATTACGCTGCAGGAAGCGGTATAGGTATATGCAGGCACGATTACCTCATCGCCCTTTCCAATGCCCAATACTCGCAGGGTCATTTCCAAAGCGGTGGTTGCTGCGCTTAGGCAAACTGTTTTTGCGCTGCCGCAGTACTCTGTGATTTGCCGTTCGAATTCCTTTGTTTTCGGTCCGGTTGTAATCCAGCCTGATTTAAGTGCAGCTATTACTTCCTCTATTTCTACGTCTGTAATGTCCGGGGGTGAAAAAGGTATATTCATTGTCTATTCTCCATTAACTTCTTCAGGTTCCTTATATGTAGGAACGCATTTTTTCATAGTCTCTTTAATTTCCTCTTTGGAGGTATTCTCATTATTTATGATTTCCCTAAACATGTCAAGCTTCTCTTCGACATCATCCATGGTCAAATCCATAGGTTCGGTTATGAATATCTTTTCATGCTTAGTTTCCTCAAGGTTTTCTTCATCCATCAGAAGCTCTTCGTAAAGCTTTTCTCCAGGTCTCATTCCGGTAATTTCAATTTCCATATCCTCTCCAAGGGTATAGCCGGATAGTTCAATAAGACTTTTTGCCAGGTCATAAATCTTGACAGGCTCTCCCATGTCCAGAACGAATATTTCTCCACCTTCGGCATAGGTGATTGCCTGCAGGACCAATGCTACAGCTTCAGGTATTGTCATGAAAAATCTGGTAATCTCCTTGTGGGTTACGGTCAGTGGTCCGCCATGGGCCATCTGCTTTTTGAATAGCGGAACAACGGATCCGTTGCTGCCCAGAACATTTCCGAAACGAACAGCCACATATTCGGTATCGCTTTTTTTGTCCTTGGCCTGGATTATCATTTCGCATAGCCTTTTGGTGGCTCCCATGATGTTTGTCGGATTTACCGCCTTGTCTGTGGAAATCAGGATAAATCTCTTAGCGTTATACTCATCAGAACAGTTTACAAGATTGTATGTTCCGAACACATTATTCTTGATTGCCTCTGTAGGGTTGTTCTCCATCAGAGGCACATGCTTATGCGCAGCTGCATGAAATACGATTTCCGGTGTGTACTTCTCAAATATTGCATCCAGCCTTTCCTTTTCACGGATGTTTGCAACGATTGCACGTATGTCATTGTTCGGATGATTGGTTTTCAGTTCCAGCTCAATGTCATACAGGCTGTTTTCATAGTTGTCCAGAATCAGAAGCTGCTTTGGATTGTGAATCATTATCTGTCTTGTGAGCTCTGAACCGATGGATCCTCCCGCACCGGTTACCAGAACGACTTTTCCCTGAATCAGGTTTTTGATGTTCTGGTTGTCAAGCTCAATAGGGTCCCTTCCAAGCAGGTCTTCAATTCCAACATCCCTGAGGCTGTGGTAGAGGTTTTCCTCTGTTATCAGTTCGGTCAGGCTTGGAAGGACCTTCACCTTGGCGCCTGTCTTGTTGCACAGTTCAAGGATTTCCTTCTTGTTCTTGTTGTCGATGTTTACAATTGAAAAGAATATCTCGTCAACGTCGTTTGCTTCACAGATTCTTATGATGTCGTTTCTGTCTCCGATTATTCTAACTCCGGCAACAGAATATCCGATACGCTTCTTGTTGTCATCTATGATTCCGATAATGTCGTACTGGCCCTTTAGGGTGGAGTTTATGGTTTTGATTATGTCGTTGGCGGAATATCCTCCTCCGATTATCAAAAGCCTTTTCTGGTTTTTGGAAGTTGGCTTGATTCCCTTGTGCGCAACGTCAGAGAGAAGGACATAGCGGATTATCAGACGATAGGAAATCATGATTATTCCAATGACTAATCCAGTTATCAGGTTAAGCTTGATTGATGGATTTTTCATTCCCAAAAACAGATCTTCAATCAGTGACACTACAAGTGAGGATATCAGTGAAAGAACGATGTATAATATGTAATCCTGATTGTTTTCATAACGGATGATGTTTGTATATCTTTTGGATAGTCTGAATATTACTTGAAAAACAATTATGGCTAGGATAATGCTTATTATGATTTCATTTCTTGTTATTGCACTTGTAGGCTGCATTAGAAATGAATCCGTAATCAGCACTGATACAAGATAATAGCCCAGAACGATTGAAATGCAATCCATCAGGGGCAATAGGTAATTTCTATATTTGGCAATACCATCTATATTCACAAAATCAAATCCGTTATAATTTATATTAATTAAATATTTATGTTTCCCATTAATATAAAACTTTCTTACTAATTATTTTCGTCCCGAATTAAATTTTTCTGATGATGACTGCAGGGGTGTGGGTAATGGAATCAAGGTCCTCGATGGTCACCTCATCGATTTCGGAACCTAAAACCTCCTTTACGCTATGGATTGTTTTCATTTCAGTGGACAGTGATTTCTGGTAGTCTTCAGCGATGTTGGCGATTTTAAGGCCTGTTTCAACATCAATCTCTTCGCTGCAGCCAAGGGGTGTTGATCCCATATTTTCGGAAAGCTGTCCCTTGAGGTATCCGAAAAATCCGTTGTCGGCATCGATGCCGTCTATTGCTATCGGAAGGCCTGTGAAATATTTCCCGTTTTTCATGTAGGTTGCATCGGTATCGATAATCATCACGCACACGTCCTTGCCGATTTCCTTTTTGATGTCGCATGCAACCCTTTCGGGATTTTCGGGAAGAAGCGAAACGAATGTTCCTGGAGCATTGCTCAGGTCAATTCCCGCTTCGGAAGCCGGTTTGAGTGCATGCTTTAGGCCATACAACTGAAGGACCACTTCTTTATGGGCTTCTGTTTCTTTTGGAAGCTTCCTCAGGTTTTTGATGGTTCTTTTTTTGATTCCCAGGGCAGGTCCCAAAACATATCCCCACAGATACTTGCTCCACACGACGGTTAGGAATTTTGCAGTCAGTGACGGACTGTATTTGGATTCGTCAACCAGACGGTTCTGTGAAACGGAAATTGGAGTTTCTGCAATAACAAGATAGTCATCGTCTTCCATCAGTTCCCTTGCCGGTTTGATTATGCAGTCCAGATTGTCATTTGGTTTGATATAACCGGTTTCTATAGGAATTACGATATAATCTCCATTTTTCACATGTTTTATATTTTCAAGTTCTGAAGTTTCCATAAAAATCTTTATTAAAAATTGATATTAAATATATAATATGATAGAGTTTTAAATAATTATCTATTCAAAAGAGGTATAAATATGGAAAGAAAATTTATCACATATTTCGAAGAGCAAGGAAATGACTATACAGATGACTTAATCAAGGCAGTTAAAGATAAGCTGGATTCTTCCGGCGACATTAAAAGAATATTGATTGCCTCATCAACCGGAGAGTCCGCACTAAAATTATATGGCGCTCTTGACGATGAGGATATTGAAATCATCAATGTGACCCATCACATGGGATTTAAGGAAGATAATGTTGCAGACATATCCGACGAAATGATTAAAAAGCTTGAGGATGTCGGAATCAAAACATACATCGGCGCACATGCATTCAGTGGAGCTGCAAGGGGAGTCACAAATAAGTACGGCGGATTTTCACCTCTTGACGTTGTGGCGGACACCCTGAGAATGTTCTGTCATGGTATTAAGGTTTCAGCGGAAATTTCAATCATGGCCGCAGATGCGGGGCTGGTTCCCGTTGGCGAAAAGATTATAGCAATCGGTGGCAGGGGTCACGGCGTTGACACTGCAGTTATCTTGACACCGGTCAATGCCAAAAACCTGTTCGATTTGAAGTTTCATGAAATTATAGCAATGCCAAAAGATTAAACAATTCCTTTGGTTTTTGGAAAATTTTTTCATATTTATATAACAATGAGTTGCATTTAAATATTAGTAAAAATAGAAATATTTAACAATTATTTTAAATAGCAGAGTATGTGGGGTTAAGTTGTGAAATTTATAGATGATGCAATCAAAGAATCCGAACAAAGAATGGAAGAAAATACACCTGATAATATCTCTTCTGACATAGATGAAGAGCTTATTGGTATAATGAAAGGTGTTAAAACTAATATTTATGTTGTTGGTGCCGGAGGAGCAGGAAACAACACCATTTCAAGATTAAATGAAATGGGTATCGAAGGGGCAACAACAATTGCAGTAAATACTGATGCTCAAGATTTATTTTACAGTCAATCAGCCAAAAAAATCCTTTTAGGAAGACAAACCTCAAAAGGATTAGGTGCAGGCGGAGAACCATCTGTAGGTGAAGAATGCGCTGAAGAAAGTGAAGATGAAATCAGAGATGAATTGGAAGGCGCAGACATGGTATTTGTCACCTGTGGTCTTGGTGGAGGAACCGGAACAGGTTCAGCACCAATCATTGCAAAGATCGCTAAAAAATTAGGTGCACTAACCGTTGCTGTAGCTACCTTGCCATTTTCTGCTGAAGGTATCAAAAGAAGAGAAAATGCGGAACAAGGTTTAGAAAAACTTCATGAAGCTGCTGACACTGTAATTATAATCCCTAACGATAAGTTATTGGAAGTTGCACCGAACTTACCTTTAAACAAGGCATTCATGGTGTCTGATGAAATATTGGGAAGAGCCGTTAAGGGAATCACAGAACTCATTACCAAGAAAGGTCTCGTAAGTCTGGACTTTGCTGATATAAGAAGCATTATGAGCGGTTCCGGAATGGCTATGATTGGTATGGGCGAATCCGATTCTGGCGACAGAGCATTAGAATCTGTACATGAAGCATTAAGCAGCCCATTATTGGACATCGATATTTCCAATGCTACCGGTGCTTTAGTTAACATATCAGGAAGTTCTGATTTAACATTACATGAAGCTGAAAAGATTGTTCAGGTTGTTGCAGATAAATTGGATCCTGAAGCAAATATCATTTGGGGTACTCAAATTGATGAAAGTCTCCAAAATGTTGTTAGAACCACTGTGGTCGTTTCAGGCATTAAATCCGATTCTTCTTCAAATGATTCACCAGATATTGAATATGCTGAAGAAGAACCTGAATCTGAATCAAACAACGATCAATTAGACGATTTCATTGATGGAATCTTCTAATTCTATCTTTTTTATTTTTTATAAAAATACAAAGCTTTATTAATGGATAAATTACATAGTATTTATTACTATATTTTTATGATTATCAATTTTATAATTCGGGTATTCAAATGAATGTGCAAGAAAGTTTTAACAAATTTATGAAAGATGCAAAAAGAGTATTAAAAGTATCAAGAAAACCTGATAAGGCTGAATATTTCGATTTGGCTAAAATTTCAGCTCTTGGAGTTGTTGTAGTCGGCGGTATAGGTTACATTATCGTCTGTTTAGGTCACGTTATTGGTTTATAAAACCAATCCCCTTTATTTTTTTGATCCATTTAATTTTTTTTGTTGCATAATTTTTTCTCAAAATATATTGTTTTTTGAAAAGTTTTATATACTATAAGTTACCATATTTATTACTATTATAGAAACTTATTTTTCAGACATTTTTTTTCTGAAAATTATGGCTTTTATAATATTTTTAACTTAATGTATGATTTTATTAACAAGCAAAAATTTAAAAAATAGGTGAATTTTTCATGGAAGATACTAACAGTTCCATATATGCTCTTAAGACCTCAGCTGGTCAAGAAAGAAATGTCGCAAGGCTCTTAGCCCGTAAGGCTAGAACCATTGATGGCGTTGGCATTTCTGCAATTCTTGTTCCAGAATCTTTAAAAGGATATATTTTGGTTGAATCTTCAACAAAGATAGATCTGAGAAACCCTGACTTAAAGGTACAACATTTAAGAGGGGTTGTAGAAGGTAGTGTTGGCATTACCTTTGAAGAAGTGAAAAGATTCTTAAAGCCAGAACCTATTATTTCCTCTATCCAAAAAGGAAGTATTGTCGAACTTATTTCTGGTCCGTTTAAAGGTGAAAGAGCAAAAGTGGTTCGTATTGATGAATCACGTGAAGAAGTCGTTCTTGAGTTAATAGAAGCGGCAGTACCTATTCCGGTTACTGTTAAAGCTGATCAAATTAGAATAATTCAAAAGGAGGCTGACTGATGGCTAAAGATACAGTCGAAGTTCTTATCGAAGGTGGAACAGCTACTCCAGGCCCACCATTAGGACCTGCTTTAGGACCTCTCGGTATTAACATGATGCAAGTTGTTGAAGAAATCAACAAAAAAAGTGCTGACTTTGCAGGAATGAAAGTGCCTGTAATCATCAGTGTTGATAGAGATACCAAAGAATTCGAAATCGAGATTGGTACCCCTCCAACCACTGCACTCATCATGGAAGAATTAGGCATCGAAAAAGCTTCTCATGAACCAGGTTTAGACATCGTCAATGATGTGCCTATTGAAACCGCTTTAAAAATCGCTAGAATGAAATTCGATTCATTACTCGCAAACGATTACAAAGCTGGTGTCAAAGAAGTCATGGGAACCTGTGTTAGTATGGGATTATCTGTTGATGGTAAAGACCCAAGAGAAGCACAAAAAGATGTTGATGCTGGAGTATACGACGATATTTTAACAGAATAAATATTGTCCTTTAAAATTTAAATTAAGTTAATAAATACAGTGTATATGATGTTATAAGTTAATTATAATTGATATACTGTTTTTAATTCATGCAATCGTTTAAGAATTTTTTTCTTGTAATGATCTCATGAAACCAAAAAGAAATCCAATGAACAGAAAATGTTCATGGGGGATGAATTAATGACACAAGATGTAGTTAACGCGGTGAAGGAGGCTAAAGAACAATCAAAGCCGAGAAACTTCACTGAGTCCGTAGATATTATTATTAATATCCGTGACTTAGATGTCAACAAGCCAGAAAATAGGTTTAATGAGGAAGTTACTCTTCCTAACGGCCGTGGCAAAGATGTTAAAATCGGAGTCATTGCTGATGGGGAACTCATTGTTCAAGCTAAAGATGCTGGTCTTGACACTGTAATCAACAAACAGGATTTAGAAGAGTTTGGAAAAGACAGGAAATCCGCCAAAAAAATGGCTAACTCTGTTGATTTCCTCATAGCTCAAGCTGATATGATGCCACTCGTTGGTAGATTCCTCGGTCCAGTTTTAGGTCCTCGTGGAAAAATGCCAAAACCTGTGCCTGCAAGTATCAAATTGGATCCTCTTTTAGAAAGATTACAGAACACTGTTAAAGTTGGCTTAAAAACACAAGCTAGTATTCAGGTTGTTGTTGGAAGCCAAAACATGTCAGACGAGGATATAGCTGAAAATGTGGAAACTGTTCTTACAGTCTTGGACCGCAATTTAGAAAAAGGAAGAAGTCAAATAAAGTCCATGTTTATTAAAACAACTATGGGACCAGTAGTGAGGGTGATCTAATGGCTCATGTTGCTGAATGGAAAAAGGAAGAAGTTAAAGAGCTAAAAGGTATCATCGGCGAATACGACGTTATCGGTATTGTCGACTTAATGAACATTCCTGCTAAACAGCTCCAGGAAATGAGAAAATCTCTCAACGGCAAAGCTGTTATCAGAATGTCCAAGAAAAACCTTATTGACTTAGCTTTTGAAGATTGCAATGCTGAAAAAACCAACATTGTTGATTTGTCTGAACATATGGATGGTCAAGTTGCACTTGTCGCAACTGAAATGAATCCTTTCAAATTGTACAAAATATTAGAAGACAGCAAAACTTCAGCTCCTGCTAAACCAGGAACCATTGCTCCTGAAGATATTATTGTGCCTGAAGGGGACACCGGATTTGAACCAGGTCCATTTTTAGGTGAATTACAACAAGTCGGAATTCCTGCTAAAATCGACAAAGGAAAAATATGCGTTCAAAAAGAGACCGTTGTAGTGGCAGCTGGTGAAGAAGTATCCAAACAAGTTGCAGCAACATTATCAAGAATGGATATTAATCCTATGGAAGTAGGGATTGATTTAAAAGCAGTATACGAAGAAGGGTCTGTTTACACTTCTGATTTACTCGCAATCGATGAAGAACAAACATTAGCTGACGTACAAAACGCATTCAGAAATGCATTCAACTTATCTGTAAACGCAGCTATTCCTACTGATGAAACTATTTCCACTATCATTACTCTTGCATACACCAGAGCTATTAACGTTGGTGTAGAAGCAGCAATAATGACTTCTGAAACTTCAGAACCGATCATCGGTTTAGCACAAGCTAAAATGTTAGCATTAGCATCCGAAGTTGCTGACGCACCTGGTGCTATTGATGACGAATTAGCTGAAAAACTTTCTAATGTTGCTGTAGCAGCTGCTCCAGTAGTAGAGGAAGTTGTTGAAGAAGAAGAGGAAGAAGAGGAAGAAGAAGAAAGTAGCGAAGAAGAAGCAGCAGCTGGGTTAGGAGCTCTCTTCGGTTAAATTGATTTAAAATTTTTATTATTATAAAAAACTAACACTTTAAAATAAATAAATGGTGATAACATGGAATATATATATGCGGCAATGATTTTGCACAGTGCAGAAAAAGATATTAACGAAGAAAATGTTAAAAGTATTATTGAAGCAGCAGGAATTGATGCTGACGATGCTAGAATCAAAGCATTAATCGCAGCTTTAGAAGATGTAGACATCGACGAAGCTATGGAAACTACTGCTATGGCAGCAGCAGCACCAGCAGCTGCACCTGCAGCAGCCGAAGCTGTTGAAGAAGAAGAGGAAGAAGAAGAGGAAGAAGAAGAAGCTTCTGAAGAAGAAGCAGCAGCTGGATTAGGTGCTCTCTTCGGATAGATTTTTTAAATCTATCACCTTTCTTTTTTATTTTCTTTTTTTTAGAATCACGACTTTTTTTGAACTATTTTTTAGACATTTTTTACTTGCGCTTATTTTTTCATTGAATTTTCATTAATTATTTATTTGTCAAAAATCATAGTTTATACTAATGAATAATTAAGACTGATTCATATGGTAGAAATTTTTGACGAACTTGGTTATAAAAAACAAACATGTAAAACTTGCGGACAGGAGTTTTACTCCCAAGTCGATAGAGACACTTGCGGAGACGCTCCATGTGATGAGTATGAGTTTATTGCAAATCCTGCAACCGATAAGCCGTACAACTTATATGAAATCCAGAAAGTTTTTAGAGAATTTTTAGAAAGTGAAGGGCACACTCATGTCCACAGATATCCGGTGCTTGCCAAAAGATGGAGAGATGACGTATTCCTGGTTGGAGCTTCCATTTTCTGTTTCCAGCCTTGGATTACCTCAGGCCTTGTAAAGCCT
>Ga0256405_10011527_pt1 | contig 11246 bp, 10 predicted proteins | sample RumenRJG_02DNA_FD_189096 | JGI IMG/M metagenome (GOLD analysis project Ga0256405, IMG submission 189096) | Bovine rumen microbial communities from Lethbridge, Alberta, Canada - RJG_02 | ecosystem: Host-associated > Mammals > Digestive system > Stomach > Rumen | place: Canada: Alberta...
AGACCATGCTGAAACAGTATTTGAAGAACCCCAAGGGCTTCGCCTTCTGGCGAACGATAAAAATGCAATACCCGGAGTCATTTTCACGACTGGTCAAAGATTGCATTCACTACTGCTCAAGCAGCCAGATTGCAGGAAACCGGCACTACATTCAGGAATCTCCCCGAAAGCTGCTGACTGTATTGTGTACGCCCGTTGGGTGGCTGCTGACCGCTTATATCAGAAGAAAAGCGCAGTAATCGGCGTCCCATACACCGGATTCCGATTACTACAATGGTTTCAAAATCATCATAATCCACGCAGCTTTTTTAGAACCTTTTTAAGAATGTTCTCCCGTTTTCGTCTTTGAAGTAATTGTTCTTTTTGAAGGAATGGCAATATTGCCTGGAAATCTTCACTTTCAATCGTCTTCAGTACGATATCCCTGCTTGGTTTATGAACTGACGATTTTAACAATGACAGATTCTCACTGGATGCCTGTTCCAATGTAACCTGCTTGATTTTCACTCGACCGGCAACTTTCTTCAGCAAATCTTCACCCACCGCATCATGAGTCAATACAAGCGATGTTCCTTTATTGTCATCCATTTCTGGATCAATATTCTGTATTCCCCAAAAGTCACCCAGCGTGATATCACTAACACGATTATACCCTTTGAAATGGCAATCGCCGCAGGATTTTCGCAAAATATAATCATTCACAAATAAGTACATGAATGGGTCCTCTGCATTTTTGCAGAAATATCGTTTCTTGTTTCCATAAGCAAATTCAACAGAATACGAATAATTACTCCATCCACTTTCTTTGTTTCGAAGATTGATATGCAAAGGAAGCGTGCCGCCATTATCAAATTGTGCCCGATACGCAACATATTTTTCCCACACCATCGGGGAAGGAACTCCATGACAAACAAAATCAATACAGACCAGGTTATCATAATCCCTTTTCAGAAATGATTTCAGCCCGGCTACCTGACATGGCGTACCGGAAAAAAGGACAGTCTTACCTGACATCAGTTGTTTTTTTATGTTTGAAAATGTATTCCCTAAAACACTCTGCGAATATTTAGCCCCCCGCAATTTTCCCAGGTCTTGCTTATTCTCAATTCCGATATGTCTGATTACCCCATTTTCATCATAACTTGAGCCATAAACAATTCCACCCATCTGCAAAATAACAGTTGCCAGCTCTGAAAAAACGCCTCCGGAAGAACTCTCCATCCGAAGAGGCTCATTTTTTGCAAAAGCTACATACGCAAACGCCAATGAATGGTTCCCTGTCACTTTATTATCAGCCAAAACAGGACATGCCCGTTCACAGGCACCACAGTCAATACATGCTGATGGCTTTACAATTTCCGGATAGAAAAATCCTGCACTGTCTTTCTTCATCTGAATGCACTGCCGGGGACAACTATTTGCACAGGCAGTGCAGCCCGTGCATTGGCACTTACTGGCAAGTTCAGGCATACCTTTTATCTCCTAACTTTACTCTTTAAAACTGATGAAACGTAATCATTAAATTTCTGCTGTTCTGCTTGTAATAGTTTCCTGACCGGTTCATAGTCACAATTCAAATATTCATTTTCTCCCATGAGGTGCCTCCACCTGTTCTGAAGACCAAATTTCTTTAGCAAAGTGTCCAAGCGAGAAGACATATAATCATCTTTTCCCTTCCGATCATACACAATGAAGGGCTTTGAGAAAATAATCGCAAAAACAATACAGTGGAAAGAATCAGAACAAACAAGCGTCGCATTGCTGACCAGCGAAATGAATTCTCCCGGTCCCGCTGAATAAAGCTCAGGAATCTTATCATTTAACAGCTCATAAACCCGGTATCCATTCTTCTTTGCCCATGCATCAATTATATCTCCTTCTGATTCATCCCCTAAGTAGTATTTTAGAACGTATGGCTTTGAGCAATCGACTCTTGGCTTTTTTGAAACCTTCAACCACTCTTCCCGACTGAGCATCATAACCGGATCAACAAGAACCGGAACATCTTTCCCTAATAGCTCTCTTATAATGGCCTGTCCTGCATCCTCCCGGACAGAAAGGTATGAAAAGCTACTTAGTCCATCTGTATATACTTTTTTCCATTCTTTTGGTATTTCATCAACTCCAAAGCTTCCTGATATCGCTGCCTTTTTGTTACTGTCCGCAAACTGCAGAAAATAATTGTAAAGCTCTCCGGATACCAGATGGTAATTCCATATCTGATCGCTTCCGGCGAAGAAAAGATCAGCCTCCTTGTCCAGCTTTTCCGGGAGTGTCTTGCTTCCATAATAATGTTTTGTTGGTATGCGCTTGCTCCAATTATAAAAATTGGACCAGCGTGTGATATTGTTTCCAAACCTTTTTTCTGCTGCTGCTGGCATTATTCTTGCCAGGCAAGTGGCAAATTTTTCTTTACCCCACGCAATATAGTTGCCGTCAGAAAATGCCCTCTCTTCATGCGCCGCAAGAGTCATTACCTTACATCCGTATTTATTGTGCAGGACATAAGATACAGCATAGTTTTGCAGTCTGTTCCCATAATTTGTATAATCTACGATCGTCACAATTCCGATTTTCATAAGAAGTCCACCTCACCTTCACCGTTTTATTCTGCGAACTGCCTTTTCGATGATGTGTTTTACACTCCCAGACAAATATTTGAATTCTCTCGTTCTTCTGAAGCAGAGATAAAAAATCGCATTAGGAACAACTGAGCAGACCAGTATTTTTACGATGATATTTACGATTATAGGAAAATGAAATGGTCTGCAAATCAAAAGGCATATACTCCCTGCGACAAATAATATTATCGTAAATCTTAAATAGCGCTTTGCATACAAAACAGGCGACTTTTTCAGACCATAGCGGTATATTGCATACGGCTCATACCAGAGATTTGTCATTGCTCTAGCGATCAGTGTCGCAAAATAAATTCCAAAGGTTCCCCAGAGTCGTCCCAGAATCACATCAAATACCAGGTTGATTATTCCTGTAAAAAATAGCAGATACTGACCATATCGAAACAATCCCAATGTACTCTTATAGGTATAAAACGCATGAAGCATACCTATGGTATAAAAGTTCAAGGCTAATATGATAGGAATCTTCAATTCCATCACATAACTGCTGCCGTAAAACAGGCTCACTAGATCTCCGGAAACCACCGCGATCCCAATCGCTGCCCATCCATACAACCAGAAATTAGCCAAATTCAGTGCCTTGAAAAAACGATACCTGGTCTTCGCATCAGTTGACGCATTTAAATTGCCCACACTTCCTGTCAGGCCATTAAATAATTGCGTAATCAGCTGATCTATAGTTGTTGTAAATAGCGTATAGTTAGATGCATAACCAACGGAACTAAGCCCATGAAAATAGGTAATCGCAATGTTATCCGTGCTGTTGACAAGAACACCTGACAGCTTATTGACGGCTAATGCTTTTATATTTTTAAATAGACTCCGTGTTTCTGCGCGAGATAATTTAGGTACATTCCTATTCTTAATATAAGGATAGTCTTTTGCTGCTTTGGCAGAAACCCAGACATTATAGGTGACCCCGCCCACAATCTGAATCACTAAATATGTCAAATATTCCCTTGTAAGTAGCAGAAAAATAATTTGAAATATGCTCTGAGAAACAGTAATTATGTAATTATACCCAGCAACTATATACTGACGCTGCATTGCAGTCAGTAAAGACTGTCGGTAACTGAAGAAATAGCTGATCACTGTATTAAACAAATACAGTAAATAAATCAGATAAAGGTTTTCCTTTATATTTGGAGCATCTCTGATAATTAAATTTAAGAAGGGCAAAATTATGAGTCCCACGGCTGCCACTGCAATTCCAATGACCGTGTATGCCTTCCGATAGAATTGCATAATTGATGAGATTTTTTCTTTATCATCTTCAGCAATAGGCTTATAAAGTGCAAAGGTAATTGCGCTGCTTATGCCTAGTTCTGCCAGAGACAGCATAGAAAGAATATTAGAAAATAATCCACTGATTCCCAGATAGTCAGCAGACAATGTACGGACAAAAACGACCCGGCATACAAATCCGATGACCGTATTAATGCCATACCCAACAATTCCCGTTGCCATATTAAGCAGCGAATACTCTGTTCTCGATCGCTTTTTCACTTTTCTGCTCTTCCTAAAAGTAACTTAGCTGCTGCTATTTTGATGTTATATTTCAAATATAGCCGAACAACTTTGTGCCATTTACGCGTCCGGATTCCCTCTATCAGCGGATCCGAGACCGTAACGTATTTTATAAAGTCAGTATCTGCCATCTCATGAAAGAAATGGAACTTCTTTACTTTTCTCTCAAGCCCATAATATTTGCATATCGTTGCCATGTGATTGGCTTTACGCACCAAAAAGTTCGAGCTATCATGTACCGAGGTTAGCACCCCTTTCCATGCGAGAAATACCCTGTTGCAAAGCTGGCAGTAGTCCTCGTGCGTTCTCTGAGTCAATGTCCCCGCAGCTCTAACATAGTAATAAATCGCCTCATTTAAAAAATAGAGATTCAGAGGTTTTTCCATCAATTTGCACGTAAACAGTTCGTCTTCGAACAAATTGACATCTGCATCAAAATTTACCTTATGAGCGATTTCCCTCCGGAACGCTTTTATCCAAGTATACCCGAACATATCCGCTTCTGACAGATTGATCAGGTTCTGATAATACCCTGCTTTAAATTCTGGAAGATGCTGGACGGATTCTTCAACGCCATCAGGCGCTACCCGATGAAATTCAAAGAAGACAACGTCCGCCCCTTGCTCGCAAAATGCTTTTGTCAGCTGATCCAGATAGTCTCCTCGAACATAATCATCACTATCTACAAAGGCAATAATTTCCCCTTCTGCCAGCTCCAAGCCTTTATTTCTAGCAGCTGACGGACCCGAATTCGGCTGATTAATGATTCTGATCCGTTGATCCTTACTGGCATATTCACTAAGAATTGCTGCGCTGTTGTCCGTGGAACCATCATTGATAATAATTATTTCGTAATCCCCAAATGCTGAAGACATAATGGAGTCCAAGCACCTTCTTAGTGTTTTCTCCGCATTATATACGGGGATAATAACCGAAATCCTGCTCATACTGTTAATCTCATTTTATTCTGATAAGTAAGAGAGAAATTTATGAATTTCTCCCCTGCCACTAAAGTCCTTCTGCTGAATGCTTCGCTCAAAGCAGTGTCTTAAATCTTCATCATTGATTAGCTCAAGAATGCCATCCGTCAGTCCATCAACTGTAGCGTCTACGATCAGTCCGTCTTTTCCATCTGTAATCTGGTCCCTGATTCCACCAGATGGCTTCGTCCCGACAATCGCTTTGCCCAGGATTCCCGCTTCGCATATGGTGGTCGAATACCCTTCTGTATACGATGGCTGCACATAAATATCGCACGCCTTCATATAGCAATACGGGTTTTTCTGCACTCCCAATAGGATAACAGAATCATCTACATGGTTCTCATGAATAAGTTTTTTCAATTCAGACCTTGTGCCACCATCTCCGATGATATACCACCGCACCTTATACCCGGAATCAAGAATTTTTCTGGTGATTGCAGGAATCATATCCTGCCCCTTTTCCGCCGATATGCGTCCGACTGTTAACAGGTTTATCCAGTTCTTATCAAAGCTTGTCTCCATCGGAAGATCAGCCAATTGCTTTATTTCTACCTCGTCAATGGGATTATAATAGACAGTGCACTTTGTTTTATCAATACTGATCTTTTTCTGAAAAGTCTCCATTGTAGGGCGCGAAACAAAGAAGAAATGATCAAGCCGTGCATAATACTTTTTCATTCTCTTACAAGCATCCGGCGAAAAGCTCAATTCTCCATGAATCCAGGCAACCTTCTTTTTCGCATTGATGCGATACAATAAATTCAAAAGACGCTCTGGTGACTGCCCATGATAAGAAATCGCACAATCGAAGGTCTCCTGGCTAATGGACGGATAACGCTCTACCAAATATTTGTAATTATCAATGCTGTCCTTTCCCAGTTTGATTTTCGCATAATATACCAGATCTTTTGCCACATTGATAAATCTGGCCTTGGAAAGGTCTTCTTGAAATATCTCTCTGAAATCTCTCAGTTCATCGATAATAATATGTACACCAGACGGCACTTCATCGAGTAATTCGCCCGTATCATGTGACAGAACAAGGGTCACATCACAAAATTCCATCAACTGCCTGATGAATCTGAGTGCTACTTTATTCGTGCCTCCCATCTTCAGCCATGGTAACAATATCGCAACTTTCTTCTTTTCCATATTTTCAAATACTCTCAGATGATCCCTGCTGGTTCCGACGCGGATGTACCTTTGCCGGAATTCCTACTAACAACGCCCCTTTTTCATAGCATGAATGCAATACGATCGCTCCGGCGCCAATCTGGACATTATCCGCTATATATACATCCCCCAGAACCTTGGCTCCTGCACCTAGACGAACGTTATCGCCAATAACAGGAGCCTTTAAATCAGTTCCCATGTTGCCTATTACATTTGCGCCGTGCAGCATGCAATTTTTTCCAACTATGGCATCACCATTCACCACAATTCCCGAAGTATGATAGATCATGAGGCCTTCATCAAAAACCCCTCTGTTCAGCTCGATACCGAGTTTGTAACCTAGCCTGTTGAATTTTCTGGCATAGATCAGATTCATGAATGCGTAGACGGGATTTTTATGCCTGTTATTATAGTAGTATTCAAGATAGCGGAGGTCCTTCACATATTTCCATCGTTCTACATCTGGAGTATCCATCAAATGATTTTTAATCTTTCGACCGATCGAAGATGATGGAACATAAAAACTTTTTTCTTTAGACAAACATTCCCGCAGTTGTTTTTTTGTGACAATCATCTCATTCATTGCTCCTACGGTTGATTTTCAGCAAATCTATAAAAAAGTGGATTCTGTACTTCCATCCCAGGCTGCTCTGGAACAAGACATGTTTTAGATTCTTACGCAAAATATCATATAGGCAATTATATTCTTTACTATATTTCATTCTCTGCTGAAAAGGGATCGTATGAATCAACACATTCACCTTTTGCAAATAAAAATCATAGGCATATTTCGCCAGCTCCGGATGATGCGTTTGCATGTATTGATAGTTCCGGCGCCATGCCTCTTCTTCATCCATCCGCGCCGGTTTAAATTCACTCGTCATGATGCTGCTCTCACGTATGCGATAGTGATATAGTCCATCCGGAATCTGAACTATTTTTGATGCATGATCCAGCAATAAATACGTTGTAAAAGCATCCTCGCAGAGCTTTCCTACAGGGAACTTAAAATCATCCCATAGATTTTTTTTATAAAGCTTGTTGCATGCAGATACTGGGAATGTTGTGTCCTGATAAATCATTTTTAAAAATTTCTCAGGCCCACCTGCGGCATATGCATAAGAATGAACAATATCCTTATCAGGATAGGTATCCACGATGCCGCAAGCGACAAGGTCCGCATTCTCGTTTACAAGTATCGAAAGCATGGTTTCATACATCTGCGGTTCGACCCAATCATCACTGTCTACAAACGCAACAAACCTTCCTGTTGCTATCGCAAGACCGGCATTCCGGGCATCTGAAAGTCCGCCATTTTTTTTGTGGAGAACTTTAATGCGCTTGTCTCTTCGTGCCCAATCCTCGCACATTTCTCCGCAGCGATCCGGAGAGCCGTCATCTACTAAAATGACCTGAAGGTTTGAATAGGTTTGATTTACGATCGATTCAATGCACTGATTCAAATACTCTTCCACTCTATAGATCGGGACAATCACAGATATCACATCATCTTTTTCGTTCATCTCTGCTGTAAATACGGTACACCATCCTGTGCAGCGCAGGCGAAATTAAAATCAATCTTGCCGCCAGTTGCTGCCGTTTGATCAAATAATGAAGATGGCTGCGCTCCTTTCTTAAAACTTCCCGACACTCCCGACAATACTGCCTTATCTCCGGATCATGACTATAAGTCAATGTATTGACAGCATTTACAATTGAAGAAAGCCATGACCTCATTGCATAAGGATAAATATCTTCTGAAGAATGATCCACTATCAGTCGCCGTGCGCGTATGACATGACGCTCCGTTCGAAGAGCCTTACTTCTGTCCTTCGACATAGACCCTTCTCTCTGATAATACTGGTAGCCACAGAAGTCCTCAAAAACACTTTGTTTCGCCCGCTCAAATAAGACAAAATTACGGAGCAGATCCTCATTATTTAAAACGTTTGCATCCAGACAACTGTCAGGCATCAGAGATGCCCGATATAATTTATTCCATACGCCCGGCTCAACCAGAGTTCCCTCAAGCAAGTCTTTCATACCATCAAAACGACTTTGAAGTTTTACTTGTCCAGTACCATAATGCAATTCTTCGCGTCCGTCAGAGAAACAAAAGCGAACGCCACAATGAGAGATGTCTGCATCATATTTGAGAGCATTTGATAAAAGCCTTGCATACATATCCGAATCAATGGCGTCATCACCATCTACAAAACCGATCCAATCTCCCTTTGCCATTTTAATTCCTGTGTTTCTTACAGAGACCAGGCCGGCATTTGCCTGATGGACAGACACAATTCTAGGATCTTTTTCTGCATAAGCATCAACAATCCGTGGCGTTTCGTCCGTCGATCCGTCATCAATGACGATGATCTCCAGATTTCTATACGTCTGCACCAGAATACTGTCCAAACATCTTGGCAGCCATGGAGCAATATTATAGGCTGGTACAATAACAGATATTAAATTACCCATACGCATCCTCTGTCAAAAATATAAGCACATGCGCATCATTACGAAACGTTTTCTTTTTTCCCGCTCACTTGGAGCAGCATTTGTTCAACAGCCTGTACTGTTTTCACCGTGCTAAAATCTCTTCCTCTTATTATTGCCTGTCGTTTATAATGCTGCAACAGCTTTGGATCATCCAGCAGCTGCTTGATGCCTTGATACAAGGCCTCATCGTTATTTTGAGTAATAATGCCCCATTCATTGTTGCTCCCAAGCATTTCCCGCATTCCGGATACTTCCACAGTGCACACTGGAGTCCCTACAATCAATGCCTCAGTTGCTGCGGTAGAAAATCCTTCGGCATAGCTGGCACAGACGAACAGATCACATTTTGCCACATATTTATACGGATTCAACTGATAGCCCAAAAGAGTAACATTGTTTTCAAGCTGATTTTGCTGGATGTATTTCTGAAGATTAATACGCTCAGGTCCCTCTCCCAGGATATAAAAATGAATCCTATATCCCTGATTTTTTAGTCTTTTTACAATCCTCGCTACCCGATCAAATCCCTTGCTTTTTAGCAGTTTTCCTACGCCTACCAAGTTGATTGTATTGGATTTCTTTATTTTCTGATCCACATTTTCATGCGAAAGCTGAAGAATTTTATCACTCTCATTGGTGTTGTATAATACCTGATAAAACGCAGGAACATGCAACGCTTTCATAAAATCCTGTTTTACCGTCTGTGAAACACATATGATACGGTCAAAACATTGATAGCATCTTTGCGCTTCTTTAACGCTTCTAAAAGACGCAGCCGCCATTTCTGCGGTATGCTGTTCAACATGAATCCAAGCCAGCTTCTTAACACTTTGATCACAACATCCGCTTATTACTCTTGCGCATGGGCCTTCCAGATATGCAATCTCAATATCATATCGTTCTTTGATAATCATTCGATGAAGCTTTTCCGGACTAAGTAACTTCATCAAATGTGAATTTCCCGGAATCATCTTCTTACACCAGGTTTTATATTTCACGTTTCTTTTTAAGAACTGACGATTTTCTCCACAATCAAAAAGTGTCATTACTGTAATGTCAAATTTAGCATAATCCATGTTATTGACAAGGTTCACCAGCACCTTTTCAGCACCACCCTGGCCCAAATCATGAATTAAAAAAAGCACTTTTTGCATAACGATATCTACCTAAATTAATTATCAAACTTCAATTGTGCGACATCGTACAAGGATCATTGCCGCCTGGTTTCTCAGACCACCTGCCACACCACATGCATCTGGTAATAATAGAATCTTTCCTATTACATAAACTGCCACGTCACATGCATCTGATAATAATAGAACACCAGATAAGCTAGCACCGCGAGCACCTTGACCAGCCTTGCGGACAGCTCCGTGAACATATTGTCGATCTCCCACGGAAGAAGTATGCCCGTCGCAAAGAGGCTCGTGTAAATCGGCAGACGGCCGATGAAGATGCCTGACGTGAACATACTGACGATATAAAGTCCTGTGGAAATGACGGCCATGTTGCAGGCGAAATTGATGACCGGATCGTCCGCCTCGCGTATAAACCTAAGGCCGATGATGGACAGAACGGTCGGCACACTATAGACGGCGACGCGAAGGGCGCTAGTTCCGTTGTCGTTCCAGCTCTTCCAATCGCTGACGACGCTCTTGTACTGCGTGTCGGAAAGAAGCGTATCGAGAAGGTTCGTGAACCGTCCGACGTAAAACACGATGACGACACTCAGCAGAATGAAGAGGACCGTCCGGAAGTTCCAGGCCTTTCCCTGCACGATGAAGATCACGGGGATCATCAGGAGCGCGGACGCGTGCATCGTGGCTGCCAGGAGGATGAGGATGATGGCCGGCGCAAACTTCTTCTTCAGGACAAAGCCGGTCGACGCGAGGCAGATCGTGACCGCAACGAACTGACGGATGCCGTTGAACATCCACGAATAGTAGTCTGTGGACGCGACAAAAAGAAACAGAGCAAAGACAAAGTCCTCAGAGTATTTCCTGAAAAAATGAAGGAGCAGAAGCCCCTGAATGATGGCAAGAACCAGAAAATAGATATGGACGTTGGAGCCGACAAATGCGCGGATCAGGGCTGTCAGTACCGCAAAGCCCTTGTCCTTTGAGATCGATGCCACATAGGACGGAAGGCTGCCGAGCGATGACGGCACCTGTTTATACATTCTCATGTAGGCTCCGGTGTCACCGAAGTACGGCCGAAACCCCGCCCAGATAATCACGGGCAGAAATGCGACCACCGCGAAGGCGGGCGTAAAACGGATTCTCCGCCTCCCGGCGACCATTTCCTCCTGTCTGAATCCCTCGCCTCCAAGGAACGCAAAGACCGCTACGGCCGCGATCCATATCAAAATCAGATAGTATCCTGACATCTTCACCTCTTAGTTTCCGGTCCGCTGAGCCTTGCTGGG
>Ga0256405_10011529_pt1 | contig 11245 bp, 13 predicted proteins | sample RumenRJG_02DNA_FD_189096 | JGI IMG/M metagenome (GOLD analysis project Ga0256405, IMG submission 189096) | Bovine rumen microbial communities from Lethbridge, Alberta, Canada - RJG_02 | ecosystem: Host-associated > Mammals > Digestive system > Stomach > Rumen | place: Canada: Alberta...
CTCGTCGGAGTTTTCTCTCAGAATATCTAAAACCAATAAGTTTGACTGTTTCTTTTCTGCCATATGATTACCCCTTTTTCCCATTCAAATTTTAGCATGCCTGTCGTGTTTTTCGCACCATCCTGAAAATAGAATGGAATTAACAAGTGAGGATTTATTATGGAAAGAAACAAAACGGTTTATATAACCCTTAATCATATGGATGATTTTATGGATTATCCCTCCTTCATCACTGTAGGTCAGGAGCTCAAACTTCAAAAGCAGAAAGGAAACACCTATGACGATGAAGCGATCGTTGCAAGCACCGGTGATTACAAATGCGCCTATGTGGCAAACTCTGTACACTCTGTAGTCCGCGGCACTTTCTCAGCCGGCAGGATCTATGATCTGATCGAAGATGAAGCTAAATGCATTGTGCGTTTTGTTCTGATGGAGCAGGGCGTTGCGATCGCGGAACTGTGTGACTAAAAAAGAACTCTTTTTATTCAAAAGAATAACGACCGACTATCAGATCCGCACAGACAAGAGCAAAAAGCAAACAGAATATCAACTAGAATCAAGCACAATCAACCATATATCAGGCACATCTTATTTGATGTGCTTTATTTTGAGAATCGCTATTTTGAGAATAGGTGCAGTCGTGTTTTTGGTACAAATCAATTGTTTTAATAATAATGTAAGGAGAAAAGCCATGACAACTGTTGAAGCAAGAGAAATCCTTGAAAGACTGGAAAGAAAGTCATCCTTAAACGAAGAGGAAGAATTCGAACTGATCGAAGCCTTAAGATATATGATCGAAAACACCGGCGAATCAAAATACAGCGAGTGGCTTGGCGGCATCTATTATGACAAGAGGATGTTTGATCTGGCTTTAAAGTATTATGAGCTGGCAGAGGCACAGGGAAGCATCTGGGCATGGAACGGCCTGGGTTATATCTGGTATTATGGCCGGACCGGGGCAGTGGATTACGAAAAAGCGTTCAGCTATTTTTCAAAGGTAAAAGACTATGTTGGAGATGAGATCGGTGAGTTCACCAGGATCGAGGCTTCATTTAAGATCGCTGATATGTACAAAAACGGTTTCTATGTTGAAAAAAGCGAAGACAAATATGTAGAGATCATCGAAGATCTTTATAAGCAGATCAATGACAGCGACGCTTTTCTTCCAATCGCCGAAGTCTATACAAGGCTTGCCTCCATCAGGGTAAAACAGGGAAAAGTAGAAGAGGCGATCGATCTTTATTTTGATGCCAGGAATGATTTGGTCTTCAGATTGAAGTACAACCGATTCTTTGGCGATCTCAACCGTATCAATTGGCTGGTGAACGATCTTTACAAACTGATCGAGTTTGATAAGACAGATTTTGATCTATACGATTTGTTTTATCTGCTAAAGGACGAGCATCTTGTCAGCTTCAAATATAAAAGAAAAAAACACGAGATCGAATCCAGAAAATCCGAAGAAGGAGAAATGAATATCCGCTTTGACGATAAGTGGTACCGCAACATCAGCGATTTCTTCATCAAGGCAGATCTTGGAAAGGAATCAATCGAACACGAATATGATTCTTTAACAGACTGGAGGGTTGAAAGATGAATTTACAAGAAGCAAAAGATCAACTGATCGAAATCTGCAAATCGCCGGAAACGATGACCGAAGAAAAAGCGTTCATACAGGAAGAGCTTTGCAAGTATATTTACGAACAAAGCAAGGATTCCCAATACCTGGTGATGATTGCTTCAAATATTGAAGATAAAAATCCTGAGCTGGTTGAAAAGATCTATAAACAGGCGATCGCTGATGGCGATGAACACAGCTGTTTCTATCTGGCAAACCTGTACTACAGTGGTAAGCTTGGAAGACCCGATTATGAAAAGGCATTTACATACTACAGCAGAGCCGCCTTAACTAAGCAGAAGGGAAACGGTTCCTTTGAAGACCCGGTTACATCCGTTCATAACGAGGCAAAGTTGAAACTTGCAATGATGTACAGAAACGGAATCTTTGTAGTGAAGGATTTCGACAGGTACGAACAGATAGTGAATGAAGTCTACGAGGAAGTCAAAGACAAAGAGTGGCATGAAGAAAGGTATTTTGGATTAATCGCCAAGGCAAAACTGGAGATCGAAAAAGGCAACTTTGAAGAAGGAATAAATCTTCTGTTTGATGCCCGGATCGACATCGCATCCTGCTTTGATGCTGCGCAGATGAAAGATGCACTGGAAGATCTTAAAGAAGTCAATGATCTGATCTATGCCTTCATTGAACTGGACCTAACAGAGATCGATGCGCTGGATATAACAGAACTGCTGAAATATCCGTTAGATCTGTCATTCACATATCGGAATGAACAGTATGGTCTGAAGACCATTGAAGAAAACGGCGGGATCATCATTGAATTTGAAGGCCGGTATTACAAAGACGTGATCGAATTCATCATGAACGCAAAGATTGGTGATGAATTCTTCCGGGCAGCCTTATTTAAGACAGATAACTGGGAGGTAATAAGATGAACGAAATGATCAAACTGATTGACGATTCCTATGACAGATACGAGGAGCTTCTGATCCGTAAAGATGTCTTAAGAAAAGAAGCGGTTCAATATGAATATGAATATGTGAAGGAATTCGGTGATCTGATCAGCGATGCTTTCAAGGCAAAGATCAGCTGTATCGAAAAGAAAAAGATCATCGCCTATTGCCAGGCCATTGTCAACAATGGCGGCGTGATCAACGCGGCCGAGATGGAAGAGTATATCAGCACGATGATGGCGGATTACAATGAACAGTTAAAGGAGATACTGCAGAGAAACAAGGCCGCAAAAGGCAGCAAGCCGATCAGTCAGTATGAGTTCAGGCAGATCAAAAAGATCTATTATGCGATCGCCAGACTGATCCATCCGGATATGAATCCCGGACTGAAAGAGGATGAAACGATCGTCGACCTGTGGAATCGGACAGTCATAGCCTATCAGTGCAATCATCTGAATGAACTGGAACAGCTTCAGGTCATGGTCAATCACTATCTTGAATCGATCGATTATAAACATGATGATATCGTTATCGATAACATTGAAGAAAAGATCTTTGAACTGAATGAGGAGATCGACAGGATCATCAATACAGATCCTTACATGTACAAATATCTTTTAAGTGATCCGGATGAAGTCAAAGAAAAGAAAGAGGATCTTAAAAAGGAGATCAGTGACTTTCTGAATTATGCGGATGAACTGGATAAGGTGATTGCCGGTTTCCATATCGAAAGGAGTTTTTCATGAAAAACGAACTGACGAAAAAAGAAGAGAACCAGATTGCCCTGATGGATAAGAAGGAGCTTTCTGATATCATCAAGCCTTTAAGCAAGGAGATCCATCTGTTTGATTCTTTCGTATCCGGCACGCTGAATGTCGGGAATGCGGATATCTTTAAGGGCCTGAAAGAAGGACAGAAGCTGATCCTGCAAAGGGAAGAGACAAGATTTGATTCAAACACCATCAACATCTATACAGAGGACCAGACAAAGATCGGCTATGTGCCAGAGAAAGACAATGTCATCTTTGCCAGGCTGATGGATGCCGGAAAGCTTCTGATCGGAAAGGTCAACAGTGTTCAGTTCAAGGGATCCATGCCTGTTGTTTCGATCGGCATCTATATGGTGGATTACTAGAAAAGGGGGAAGCATGGGTTCAGGACATGCATATAAATGCAGCAGATGTGGCGAAAACTATGAAGTATATACAGGCATCGGATTTTTGTTTCCGCAGGAATACAGGAAACTGATAACCGATATGAAGAAAGGAAGATACGGCGAAGAAAGAAAAGAACTCTTCAAAAAGATTCCGTTGCTTGCGGTTGATGCCGAAAAGGAATACTACGAATGTGAGGAATGCGGTTACTGGAATGTGTCCGAGCGTAAAGACCTGTATAAGCCAAAGAACGTCGACAAAATCCTTAAACAAGAGTATGGAGATAAAACCGTTGAGGATCTGGGCGAAGTTCCTTATGTAATGGGTTATGATCTGAAACACAATTACGAACTCATTCAAAAATACGACCATCGCTGTCCCAAATGCAAGGGACATATGAAAAAGAGGAACATCAGAAACGTCTGCTGTCCAAGGTGCGGCACAAAGAACAAACCCCTTGAAAATGTGATGTGGGATTAGAAAGAGAAATACTTAAGTAATACTTTATTGATATAATAAAAGCAGAAAAGTATGAATAAAACAGAATACAGAAAAGTAATCAACGATGCTTTAAGCAACCGAAAAGTCAGCAGGCCAGGCATCAAAGATATGCTTGAGCAAAAAGGGATCAACAAGGGAAATTTTTATGCGTTCTTAAGAGGAACTGATAAAGCGATGTCTCTGGAAAACCTTCAGGCAATTTATAGAGAGATGGTTGCGTCCGGTATGTTTCCGACAAACAGATTCTGGTTTGAGTCGTTAGACAACCAACAGATGGCGAAGTTTATCAAGAACAATTTTGCAAAAAATGATCCGGATATCAAATCAAAAGATATTGAAAAGTGGTTATCAGAAACAAAGAAGATCGGATAAAAAGAATAATGCAGACAATAGAAATAATCAAACAAAGTATAACCAATCTTGATACAGAAATAATCGTCAATGCAGCTAATTCCGCGCTTCAACACGGTGGCGGTGTGTGCGGATACATTTTTGATGCAGCCGGCGCAAGAAAACTTCAGGAAGCCTGCGATAAGATCGGCGGATGTCCGACCGGAAGCGCTGTTATTACCCCAGGCTTTGATCTTTGCAAATACATTGTGCATGCAGTAGGGCCAAGATGGAACGGCGGCAACAGCAATGAAGCACAACAGTTATATAGCTGCTACATGAAATCATTGGATCTGGCAAGAGAATACGATTGCCACTCCATCGGTTTTCCTTTGATCTCTACTGGTGTCTTTAGATATCCGATGTATGAAGCCTGGGAAAAGGCAATCGAAGCTGTCTCTGACTGGGCAAAAAGCAACGCTGATTACGAAATACGTATTGTTTTTGCTGTGCTTGACGACAAGATCCTTGAAACCGGAAAGGATATCTTATCGTATAAGGCTTCCGGTTTAATGATGGTAAGAAGGGGAGATTGGAAAACGCTTGATATGCCTGAACAGCACGATCAGTTTAACCTTCTTGTTGGCGTATCTGATAAACAATTGGAGATTTTAAGGCATGGTCATCTTCCAAGAGAAATGGAAGACAAGTGGTTCTGGTATATGGAAGGGGATGTTCTTTACGCTCATCGAAGCTGGACGGGATTCTGTATCTATATTGCCGACTTCAGTGAAAAAGGAAAGATCAAAGTTACAGTCAACAGAGATCCGGAACAGTATAAATGTACAGATGTAGATGAAGACAGGGAAAACTTTTCTGAACTGCTTTTCTGGTGGATGCATGAACCATACGATCACTACAATGAGTGGCTTTCTGAGACAGTGAAGATGCTTAAAAAGGCCGGAATGACCAAAGACACACTGACAATCAACGGCGAAAAACATGATGCTATCTTCTTTCATAAACCGGAAGAGCCAAACGGTTACCTGAGCAACTGGTATCTTTCTGATTTTGTCATTGACGGTATCAAGTTTACATCAAACGAGCAATATATCATGTATCGCAAATGTCTTCTGTTTGGCGATACAGAATCAGCTAAGAAAATGCTTGAGACAGATGATCCCTCAAAACAGCAGAATATCGGCAGAAAGGCCAAAGGCTTCGATCAGAAGCTTTGGGAAGGATCAAGACAGGCAATTGCCTTAAGAGGTTTGCTGGCAAAATTTGAACAGAATGAAGATCTTAAAAAACAGCTGCTTGATACAGGCAATGCCTATCTTGTTGAGTGTGCAGGTTCCGATAAAATCTGGGCATGTGGAGTAAGGCTTGATGATAAAGAGCGCCACGATGCAAGCAAATGGAAGGGGACAAATCTTCTTGGTTTTGCCTTGATGGAAGTAAGGGAAATCATCAGAAACTAAAAATGAACAAGGATCTTGAATTATTCAAAAGAAATCTTGAAGAAATGGAAGCAACCATTGATGGCATGCGGACAGAACTTGAAGAAGCCAAAAAGAAATACAGGAATGTTCCTGACAGTGGCATCCTTTTAGGCGAGGCTGAAATGAACGTTCAATCCCTTGAAATAGGGATCGAAGAAGGCTGGAGAGCATATGATCTCATGAAAAAGGAGGAAGAGGGCGTGCCTCTTGAGAACGACGTCAGAGAAGAACTATTAAAAATAATGGAGATAATTAACGGATGATCAGCGAAAAATTCATTTTGGATCTTGAGGTGGTACTTCCATCAGGAATTAATAAAAGATACTCGGTCATCTTTGATTCTGACAACGATCATTATCTTGATGCCTGCAGAGACATCGTCTTGAATAAAGCGGAAGAAGACAGATTCATTATCGGCAAGGCAAAAATCTTCAAAGAAGAAAACAAAGACAAGCTATTTGATTCCTTCACCATTAACTTAGGCAAGTAAAAAAACAAGGTTTATCGAGTTAAAATGGACCCTGTAAAACGGACCGGAGAAAAAAGAGATCTCTTAAGATAAAAATCTCTTGATTCTCTTTCAGCCCTGTTTACAGGGTCCATTTTACGATATGGAATACCTTGTTTTTTTCTGTCGCATTTATTGTTACAGTCAGATCATTTTAAGAAGATAGCCCATTGCAATACCAAAGAAGTTTCCGGTCGCAGAGCCGAGTATCCCAAGCAGCACGCCGGCGCCGACAAAGGATTCATCATAAGCCGAAGCTATGACGGGAGCTGCTGCCGAGCCACCGATGTTGGCGATCGATGCGATTGAAACAAAGCAGAGATTCCAATGAAACAGCATGGAGAAAAGAAACATCAGGCCAGCATGGATTAAAAGAACAAAGAATCCGTACATTACCCACGCCGGCGCACTTACAAGGCTCAATAACGACGCTCTGGACGCAAGGAGCGCAACGATAATGTATAAATATACAGACGACATCTTTTCGATACCCGGAAGTTTCGCTAACGGAGTAAAAGAACAGACAAGCCCGAGGATCGTAGCAAAGAGCGTCGAGCAGGTTCCTTTGTCAAAAATTGTAATTCCTAAAGAAGAAAAGGTGTTATTGATCAAGGTTCCTGCGCATTGCGAAAGAAACGAAGCCAGGAATGAAATGCCAAGCAGAAAGACGATGTCGGCGGCTGAATCTTCAGCCTTTTTTGTCAGCGAGGACGTTTCGCATTTGCCTGGGACGGCGGGAGATGTGCTTTCTGCAGCTTTGCATAGGCGATCCCATTTATCTTTGTATTTCACAAGATAAAGCAAAAAGGCGATCCACACGGAATAGCACACGGTATCAAGGGCGATAGCGCAACTGTATGATCCCTCATCGATCGGGAAAGCATTGCTCATGGCTGCCATGTTGGCGGATCCGCCGATCCATGAAGCGAATAAAGCCGCAACGGCGCTCCACGCATTATTGCCAAGGCTGTTTCTGAAGATGAAAAAACCCAGAAAGAAGCCGACCCCAAGTGTGAAGGAACAGCAGAAAAAGATCGCCAGAAGCCTGATGCCCAGGCCAGAGAGCTTTCTGAAGTCACATCTTAACAGCATGATAAAGATCATACTGTAAAGCAAATTGTTTTTTAAGGACGAATAAGTTTTTGCGCAGGCGTCAGAATCAAAAAGACCCATCGTACACAAAAACATGAGGATCAGATAAATCCAGACCAGCGGCGGCAAAACAGAAAAGATCTTCCAGTTTCTGTATTTTTCCAGAATCAGTGACAGACCGGCAACCGAAACGATAAGACCCACGTAGGCAATGGATGAATTAATAGTCATAAAAACCTTCTTTTGCTCTTTTCAAACAAAATGATATCAACGAAAAACGGCTGTTTGTCTCAACCGTGTTTCCGATTAAAAGAAGAATTATGATTACTTATTTATCAAGCATTTCCTGATAGAAACCTGAAAGGATCGAATAAAACCCCTGATAAGTAGGATTCTGCAGTATTTTTCGCAAAAGCGAGTCATCGGTGACAAGGAATGACAGGTATTGCCATATCCTCAGCGCCGAAGGATCGTTTGCCTTGATGGAAACGAGCAGTACAAGCTGAACAGCGGAACGGTCATCCCATTGTACCGGGGAAGAAGGTATACCGACGCAGATGAAGCTGTCCTTGGTCATATACTCGTCTGGATGAGGCATGGCGATATGATTGCCGAAAAAGGTATTTGAAACACTCTCGTGATAGTTGACCGATTCGGCAAAACGGTCATCGAGATGATAGTATTCCGATGCTTTCTTGCAAAGTATATCGATCAGTTCTTCCTTGCCGGATACCGTGCCGGAAAAGAAGAGTTCCGGCTTGAAACAATTGAGCAGATAAGTGCTCTTGGTTATGCCGGAAAAAGCCATCTCGATCTTCAGGCGGTCTTTTTCTGCCGGGAACAGACCGATCAGAACAGCGTCCGGAAGTTTTGCAAGGATGTCTTCCGATGTTGTGACGATCACATCGTATTCACTTATGTCTGTCTCATCGAGCTTGTAACGGTTGATGATACTGATGCTGGAAATGTAGTCTTTAAACCAGTTCAGAATCTGCTGCTCGATCAGGATCGTATTGCTGCGTCGCTGTTCGCAGATCAAAAGCAGTTTCTGGCGTGCTCCGGCGCATTCCTGACGCTTGATCGCTGCGATGAAATGCAAAGCCAGATAGGCGATCTCGTCTTCATTTGGCTTTGTACCGTATTTTTTACAAAGAGAATTGGCGTATTCGTTTGCCAGATCATAGGCATAGGGGAAACCTTGTTTTACATCCATAGCCAGATCGTTGGTAAGCTGCTTACCATTCTGCAAACGGTGAATCAACGGTGCCGTATGAAGAGCCAGCGAGATACGAAGATCAATACTGGATGAAAAATCCGAGTCCATCTTAACGGAGATGTTGTGCAGAGCATCGATCACAAAATTGTTGACCTCCTGGCTGATCGATGTGTTTTCATCGTAGTCTCTTTTACATTGGATTTCGGTCGCCAGGAATTTGACTTCTTCGTCATCGTAGTCGATTCCGAATCGGGCTGCGCACTGTCTAAAAATGTCTTCTGCTATGCATTTGACATGGTAGTAGGCAAGCGGAAGGTCTTTCGATTTTTGCAGTCTGTTGTGACCGGTCAGCCTTTGGACCTGAACAGCAATATGAATGATCAGGTTCTGAAAAACAACATCAGATACCTTGAACTGATAACGTAAGAGCGCATTCGTCAGAATGTCGCTGATCGTTTCCGTATGAACGATATGGACCGCATTGGCATGATCGGTCAGATAGGTGTTGGTAAGCTGGGATATGATGAGCTTTCTGATGCTGGCCTCATCGCCGGTGATCTTCAGACCGTGATGCGGTTTGATCTCCAGACCAAGACCATATAAAGCGAGCGTTTTTCTCGCTCTTGAAAGATCGTTGGTAAGGGTCGACTTGGAAACAAACAGAGTATCCTGAAGCTGTGCGGAGCGGACATAGTCTCTTGCCTTCAATAAAGTGGAAAGGATCACTTTCGTCCGGAATGCCGGGTCTGAATAATAGTCATGATTTGCTTCACTGATGATCCTTTGAACGAATTCGTTCTTTCTTTCTGTGTCAGCGATCTCCAGATAATAGGAACCGTTCTTATGATAAATACATCCTCCGAAATCTTCCCTGCAGATTGCGTTGATATCGTTGGATATGGACTTTCCGCCGACTGAAAATTCATCCTGCAGTTTCTCTTCGGAAACGCATTTTTCGTCTGCGCGCGTCAGCATAAGGAATATTTTGGCCTGTCTTTCTGTAAGCATATATTTATTATACCTGCGCCTTTACAAACAAAATCAAGAAGAAAAAACGCTTTATTTCGGGCATTGTGCAACAAAAACGATACAGAACAGCGACCATAAGAGCTTCCAAAAAACAGAAAAAAAATACGCTGAATTTTCAACGAACAAGACTACCATGATAAGTAAGAGGTGTTTGTTATGTATCTGGATGAAGGAAAGAAAATAATAAAAAGATATGTTGATGAAGGCTTGCTGCCGGGAGCGGTCTTTGCCTATGTGACAAAAGACGACTGTGAGAAAGACTGTTATGGCTATAAAGCACTTCTTCCGGAAAAGGAAGCTTTGACGATGGATACGCTTTATGATCTTGCCAGTTTATCCAAAGTCATCGGAACAGCACCGATGATCTTCAAGCTGACGGAAGAAGGGCTCATCTCTATGAAGATGAAAGTTTCTTCGATCCTTGAAGATTTCCCGTATAAAGACATCACCGTCGAAGATCTGATGACCCATACTTCCGGTATTGCGGCGGATGACAAGAACTATAAGAAATGTAAGGATCCTGAGGAGTTATGGGACTTCGTGATGAAGGAAGTGGAATGGCCTTGCAAGAGAAAAGAGAAGGTCATCTATTCCTGTTTCGGATTCATCATATTGGGTAAGATCATCGAACATTATAAAAAGGATATCCCATCCTATTTTGAGGACGTCATCGCAAGTCCGTTAGGCACTTCTAATCTGTTCTACCGTCCGGAAGATCACGGACGGATGAAAGACTGTGCGCCGACCGAAGTCACGGAGGCAAGAGGGATCATACAGGGCGAAGTCCATGACGGAAAGGCACATATCTTAAACGGAAGGGCAGGCAATGCGGGAATCTTTTCCGATATCGATGGACTGATAAGATATACACAGATGATCCTGAATGACGGAGTCTATAACGGAAAGAAGATACTGGAGAAAGCAACGATCGATCTTCTGAAGAAACCGTATACCGAAGGCATGAATGAGATAAGAACGATCGGCGGATGGTTTTTCGGTGATCCGAATCAAAGCAACGGTGACTATATCAGTAAACATTCGCTCTACCATACCGGCTTTACCGGGACGTCGTTATATATCGATTTTGACAGAGGGTGCGGAATCATCCTTTTGGCCAATGCCATACATCCTTCAAGAGATCATAAGATGATCGAGATCCGCAATCTCTTCCATGATCAGGTATTACTGAAGGCGGATGAAGTAAACGGCTGATCAAATCCTCCTGATCCTTTTCCGAAAAATGGAAAACAGCTCGGGACAAAGCGGGCAGAGCTGAAAAATATAATGAAATTAAAGATAGGCATGCCACTCATTAAGGAGGATATAATTCTATGACTGTTTTTAATGCGCTGGTGATTTCGATTTGCGTCGGAATCCTGAC
>Ga0256405_10011530_pt1 | contig 11242 bp, 14 predicted proteins | sample RumenRJG_02DNA_FD_189096 | JGI IMG/M metagenome (GOLD analysis project Ga0256405, IMG submission 189096) | Bovine rumen microbial communities from Lethbridge, Alberta, Canada - RJG_02 | ecosystem: Host-associated > Mammals > Digestive system > Stomach > Rumen | place: Canada: Alberta...
TTCATTATAACATTTTAGGAGACTGCATACTATATTTTTTTGTCTCTTTTTATTGAATTTTCAAGATGCTCTCGCAGTATTTAACTGCGAAGTTTGAGTCAAATACATATAAAAAGGCAGGAGAATATCCTGCCTTTTTACGTTCAGAGTGTGAAAGAAAATATCATTATTCAAGCCCAAGAAGTTTTTTCTGAATATCCAGAGCATCATTGTTTGTTATTCCGTCGCCATTGAGGTCAGAGTTGAACTTTCCCTGCTCGGATAACTGATACTTGTCAGGATTTGCAATAGACTGCATGATCGCAACTGAATCCGCAAGGTTCATTGCTTCATCACAGTTCGCATCACCGTCAACTGCGTTGTAAATGTCGATACCATTGCAAGATTCATTTGTTGAGGCATCATAGCTGCAATTCATTATTAAACCGCAGTTTTCTTTTAATTCTTTGAGGAGTGCAAGCTGTTCTTCTAAAGATATATCCTTATTGTTAGGAGTAATAGAGATTTTCTGTTCTGTATCAACTGTAATGTCATAGTTTTTATCAGCGAGGTAATTATTCAGATTCTCTGTAGCTTTTGCCAGAACCCTTTCATATTCGCCTTGTTTATTATCATATTTTCCTCCGATCATATCAGCATAAAACGTTGATGAAAAATCAAAATGTGTAAGTTCTCCCCAACCGTATTCAGGCACGAAAACATTATTGGCAAAAGTAATATTATCAGCAGTATTGTTAAGCAACTCTTTTATCCTTCGTGCATCATTTGACGTAAATTTCAGCACTGTATTTTTTTGTTCAGGATCATATGGCGTTATGTAATATTTAAAGCTTTTTCTAAAATCATTATCGTAAATCTCTGTGCTGACTTTGACATTATCATCGTGTTCAGTTTTGAATTCACTGAAAATTTCATTTACCATATCAGGTGTTATATTCTGGTTTGCAGCATTGAAGTATATCCTGTCGTTCAACTTTGTTTCTCTGATCACCAGACGAGCAGCATATGAACTTAACTCATCATTTTCAGCGTAAATATAGAAATCTGTATTTTCGTCTGACATGAAGTCAACCTTGATATAGCCGCTGTGGTCAATGGGCTTAGTGGTTATCGTATAAGTTGCATTCGCACATAAAGATGAAGCGGAAGAAACAACGGTTGCTGCTGCCATAAAGATCGACAGCAATGTTTTTTTAGTTTTTTTCATAAGATCAGCTCCTTTACAGAAATTTTAGTTGTTGTTTTTGCCTTTCACTATTTAGACGTAAATTTTCCTGTTTTGTCTCAGTGATTTTTGAAAAATTTTTTAGAGCATACTATTTTTATTTCCAATAAAGATCACGGGCAGCCGCTCCTGTTATAGTATAAAGATAATACTTATCGCTCTGAGGCAGTTTTATGACATATGCCCTATTGTCACCGTGGAGTCGCTCAAGTGTAACAAAGTATATCAGCATTTTTGTCGAATACACTGTTTCGGTATTTTTATCATAATAATACTGCTCCAGATCCTCAAAAGGCATATCTTTTGTTATCCCTTCACTATACACTCCCGAATACGTGAAAACAGTCCTGTCAAAAAAACTTGTATAGTCCTGCATTTTTATTATTTCCTCGGCACTCATATCATCGGTGCTTTTTAACTTAACATAATGCATAGTACCGTAATCATCCATGAGAATAAATGTACCGCCCAAAACAGCATCATCATTTAGTTGTTTTATCAGATAGTTGTATTTTCTGAAATCCGCTCTGCTTATTGTGCCCGCATTGGATGTTGTGATACAAACATCTTCACCGGTCGTAGCAGTTGTACTGAGCGAATTATCCGTGTGCGAAGTGGTCGTTATCGGGGAAATAACAGTCGTTGATACAGTTGAAGTTTCCGTCACTGTTAACGTTGTTTGGGTTGTACTCGTTACAGTTGTATGGCTTGCTTCGGTTGTATGCACTGATGGTGTTTCTGTTACAGTTGTATGGCTTTTTTCAGTGGTATGCGCTGATGATTCGGTTTCAGCAGTTCTTTCATCGGTTGCCGAAAATGTGCTGACAGAAGTTGTTTCTGTAACAGCAGATGCTTTTTCGGTAACAGTTGTTTTTGTCTCAGTAGTCACGGCAGTTGAAACTGTCGTTGTCTTTTTTGTGATCGAAGTCCCTGCGGATGTTGTTTCCAAAGCTGTAGTTACCGCAGTTTTTTCAGCGGATGTTACAGCAGATGTTTCTGTTATTACAGGTATATCCTCATGATGCACAGCATTTTTTATATCATCATTATGCAGTACGAAAACTCCTGCTATAGCTGCTGCACACATTCCCGAAACAGAGAAAGTCAGCCTTTTTATCATAGTTGAACGCTTTTTGCGCTGTTCAAGTATAACATCGCCTTTTTCAAATATCCTTTCGGCAATTTTAAGGGTGATCTCATCATATTCCCTCATAGCTGAATCCCTCCTTTTCCAGAATTTTTCTTAGTGTCTCCTTTGAACGATACAGAAGATTACGTATCTGCCGTTCACTTTTTCCCATTATCGCCGCTGCTTCGGTGTTGCTGAAATTCTCAAAATATACCAGATACAGCACTTGCCTGTATTCCTCTTTTAGCTGTTTCATCGCCCTGAGAAGCTGACGTTTGTCCTCACTTCGGATATGGTTGTTCTCGATGTTTTCCCTGTCAGAAACATCATACATATCATCCAGCGGAACTTCTCGCTGCTTTGAAAATTTCCGCATATGGTCAACAGCAAGGTTTTTGCCTATGGTATACAGCCACGTCTTGAACGAGCATTTTTCTGAAAATTTCGGCTTATCTACATATAACTTCAGAAAAGTCTCCTCTGCGATCTCCTCAGCAGTACAGAAATTGCCAATAAAGCTGCTGAGGTACAGTACAAGTCCCTCTCTGTAATCACTTATAAGATCAATAAGACCTGTTTTATCACCTGACAGAAAACGGCGGTAGCTACTTGCACCGTTATCCATAAGTTCTCCTTTCGGGGACTGATATTTCCTTCTATAGCTTAGACGTAAAAAATCTTATTTTGTCTCACCTTTATTATAAATTTTTTCAGAATTACTGTCAATCGAAACTGTACAGTTTGAATATTATTGTTAAATAATAAACTTTTCAAAGATCACTGAGACAAAATAGGAAAATTTACGTCTAAATAGTGAAAGGCAAAATAGACAAGACATAGTATTTATAAAATGAAGAAAAATTGGCATTTCGTTATATGAAAAGACATCTACATAGCGAACTGCCACGCTTGACTACAAAGGAGGGCTTATTATGAAAAAAGCTAAAATTTTATCGGCATTTCTCTCTTTTACATTAGGTATGACAGCATTTACCGCTGTCCCTGTAACAGTTTCTGCTGCCGAGTCAACAAATGTAGTAACAGAAGGCGCAAATTATGATCCTGTTGCTATAAAAAAATTTGAACTTTCTCCAAATGTTACAACAGAAACTACAGTTGAGAAGGAAGATACTGAGCATAATTATGTTACTACATCAAATTTAGTTCCTGATATAACCACAACTACCACAGTAATTGAGAATAATGAAGATGTTGTCAAGGAATGCACTGCTAAAGTTAAATTTGCATTTTTGGATTATTTTTCGGGAATATCAATAGACGGACTTGATATAACGGTTTCCAAAGACGGAACGGAAATTTTCAGTTTCAATACTTCCGATACGCCTGAAATAATCAAGGATTTCAGCTATTCCGCAAGTATGAACACAAGTGCCGCATATACTCTGGAAATAAAAGGGCTGCCCGAAAAATACGGTTATGAAAACAATTCCATCAGAAAAGGTATTTTTCTTAATGCAGGTCATGACGGAAAGATTTATGATGAAATAACCATGATAGCACGTCAGGAGTATGGAAGTACAGACCCTATATATCCCGAAGACCCGACTTTCGGTTTCTACAAAAAAGTATTTAATTTTAATGTTGAAGACGAAAAGAAAATACCTTTTTCAAACACAAACAATATTAAAGTTACAGCAACAGTTGATACTCCAAAAGCCGAAATCATTGAGACAAACGAAAAATACATAGTTTTAAAGGCAGACGAACCTTGCAGCGGTACATTGACTGTAACCGATGAAAGCGGAAGAACAATAACAGCAGCATTTGAGATAAAATCTTCTCAATCAATTGTAACAGGAAGAACAACTGCTCCCATTACAAGAACAACAACAACTACTACTACTAAAACTACTACCTCTACAATCACTCATACAGAACCGTTAAAAGGCGATGCAAACTGTGATGGCGACATGAATATGGCAGATGCGGTACTTATCATGCAGTCTATCGCAAATCCCGAAAAATTCGGCATTAATGGTGCTGACAATAACCATATTACTGAGCAGGGCATGAAAAATGCCGATATAACTGGTGTTAATGATGGTGTTACAAATGCAGATGCATTGGCTATCCAGAAAAAACTTCTTGGATTTTGATGAAGTAATGAACCGTGCGGATTCAGTTGCGATCATGCAATCTATTGCAAATCCCGACAAGTATCAGTTATCCGATCAGGGAAAGTTCAACTCAGACCTTAATGGTGACGGAATAACAAACAATGATACTCTGGATATTCAGAAAAAGCTTCTTGGGCTTGAACAATCACATTTTCTTTCATACGCATATAACGATATTTACTTCTCCATACTCCAATATCAGAAAGAGCCTGAGTTTAACTCAGGCTCTTTGGCATATATTAAACTCTCATTTCAAAAATCCTAATGAATGAACATCTTTTCCCTGTTCTAAGCACTTTACAGCTATATCGAGGATCTCACTATACTTATAATCCATCTTCAATCTTGCAATGGGGAAGATCTGACAGAAGCGCTCATTGTACTCAACTACATAATCATAAATGACGGAATATAGCCTTATATACTTGTTCAGCGTAGGTCTGCTTATATTCAGATACTTAGCTGTATCGGTCTTACTTGACAATCCGTTCATCAGATATTCGTAGTCCCGGTAGAAGAAGTCGGGGAGATCGTCAGCATTCGTAGGTGGTCTGCCTATCCGCTTTCCCTTTGCTTTGGCATTCCTCAAGCCGCTTTTGGTGCGTTCAGAGATCATATTCCGCTCCAGTTCCGCAAAAACTCCCGTGATCTGGAGAAAGGCAGCGGTCATTGGATCAAGCGTACCGTTAGTGCAGTCAATGGTGATAGAATCCTTGATAATCAGCTTTATCTGCTTGTTTTTCACCGTTTCAATGATATCGCACAGCTGCTTGGTGCTTCTTGTCAGTCTCGACAGCTCAGTAACGGCGAGGGTGTCACCGCTGCGGATCACGTTCAGCAGCTTTTGCAGCTCGACCTTGTTTTCCTTCATGCCTGAGATGTATTCAGTGAAGATCGTCTCCGGGACAGCTCCCATTTCCTTCAGCTCACGTACCTGTCTTGATATATCCTGTTTGTTTTCATCAGTGCTGCATCTGCAATATCCGTATACTTTACTCATAAATCCGCCTCCGAAGTCATGTTGATACCTTATTATACCATAATACCGCAGTCGTGTAAATAAAAAGATGTAAAAGAAATATGGTGAAAACAGAAATGGTCTTACGCTGAATATCACTCATGCAGCAGCTGAAATGTGTTGTAAAAGAAAACACTCGTTTTTGTTTACATGATAATTTAAGAAAAAGGGGAGCAGTCTCATTGAGTCGTTCCCCTTTAATAATACTAAAATATTCTTTTTGATTCATGCCGAATCAGATGTTATAGTTTTCACCTAAAGCAAGTTTTATCTGTTCTTCTGTAAAGCCATTTTTTCGCATAGTCTCAGCAATTATGTTACGTTCTTCTATCTTGCCTTCTGCTTTTCCTTCTTTTCTCGCATGATTCAAAGCAGTAGCTTCATCATGAAGTCTCTTTTCACGACGGCGAGCTTCCTCACGAATTTGCTCATCTGCACTCATCTCACGTAGAATTACAATGGTCTTTTGTATTTCTGGAATCGATGTACTCTGCTGAATTGCCATAAGATCACCTTCCGTTTCCGCATTTATCAGCGTCAGCCAATCTTCCATTCTCTTGTTTTTCTTGAATTTACCTACTTTCTTCAGTTCAAAGAAGTGAATAGCCAGTTTATCGGTCATGACTTCGTCACGCTCTTTTTCCTTGAGCATGAAGTGTGAATGGTAATTATCACACTCAAATAGATTGAAATTGATGATGTTCACGCAGATAGTCTCGCTCAATGTGCTGTAGTCCGCACCTGAGTCCAAGTCCTCGCTGTACAGCTTCGCCCAATAGAACAGTGTGCGTTCCTTATAGGCAGCTTCTTTATTGACCTGCATCTCAATATTTATCTTTCTGCCGTCAACATACAGATTCAAGTCAAGGCGGCTGAATTTCTGGTCAATCTCTTCTGGTGGAAGTTCCACATTCTTTATTACAACTTTAGTGATTTTTTCACGAGGAATATCCAGCATATCCGAGATAAATCCTGTGATAATTTCTGTATTCTTTTCATTACCGAAAACACGCTTGAATATAATATCAAGTTTCAGCATTACTATTTTTTCTTCTGACTTCAATGGTATCACCATCCTTTTCATTATATCAACAACTTTTCTTCTGCTTAAATTATAGCATAACCCGTATGAAAACACAAGAAGGAACGCAGTATTTTTACTATCAGCGACCAAATGTATCAAGAATGCAGAAATTCTTTCAGTTCTTGCTCAGCCTGAGCCTGTATGTCAAGCAGCCAATTGATCTGATAGTCACGCTCACAGCGCTCCATAAAGCGCTGATATTGCTCAAAATCGTCAAGCCGCTGTAGGTAGTCATGGTACATCTTTCTGCGCCTTTGGATAAACTCTTTAACGCTCTTGAACCATAATGTAAGGGAAGGCAACAGGCAGCCACACATCATGCCGAGCAGAATTATAATAACAAGTTCAGTCACGGTCAACACCTTCTCTCAGCTCGATGATATACTGTTTTAAGGCTTTTACTTCGTCCTTTAAGGCTATAAGCTGCTGCTCTCGCTGCTTGTCCAGTTTCTTCTTGCGCTTGCGGTATTCGTGTTGATTGAATCGTATATCCTGCGCTCTATGGTAAGGATAACAGTCAGGACAATATTTTCGACGAATTATACTGTAGTAGCTTGCTTTTCCTGTCGGAGTCTCCCCGGTAAGATAATTTCCGAGCCATGCTCCACACCACACACAGTTCTTATCTCCTTTCATTATTCCTCACCGCCTTCCTCGCTGTTATCCCCTGCGAAGAAGAATTTAAAATCGTCCGTTTTGATAACGGCATTACAGTCATTTTCATTTTCGGTGTCAATCGGGGAAGTGGTCGTGATCGGTGAGAAGTGCGCTCCCCTCACCCTCATGGTGCTGCACTCAATTACTTCTTTCATGGCAAGGTCAGGTCGGAGCTGTGTTGTTCCATGCTTTGCAAGCTCTTTTATTTTCTTTTCAAGGGTATCTCTCAGGCGATCACGCTCATCGAGGACGAGCTGCATCAGAGCTTTGCTATTGCGGTCATGACCATTGATGAGCAATGTATGGCTGTGATCGTGGCTCAGATTGTCGGGCAGACTCACCGTCACCCCCTTTAGATGATGAAATCTTGCAAGTTCTATCTGTGTTTGCAGTTCCTCAAGCTCCTGTAACTGGTTCACGATCTGAGCGAGGTCGTGTACTCCGCTATATATGAGGAAAAATTTAACGTCTGACTTGTGGTATCTCCTGTGTTTGAAGTATCGGTATGCACCGTATATAATTACAGTCCATACGACAAGGCATAATAAATCCATCATAAAAAATACGCTCCTTTGCATCATAGTTGACTTTCGGGGCGCACTTGTGGTATACTTATAGTTACAGCTCGCCCCTTGTGGGTTGGTTGTGTGTGGCTCGTTCCCTGTGCTTTGGTCGGCTGTGGGGAATGAGCCTTTTTTATTTTCGGGTTTTAGGGGGATTGCCACTAAAAAGCAGTATTGTAATACACAATACCGTGCTTGCTATCTTTTTGTATCACCTCGCTTAAAGATTCTGGAAAATATTGAAGGTTTCTTTTGATTTGATTCTTTTGCCTCTATTGGTTCTTCATATTGTGTTTGTTGTTCTTGAGATTGTAGCAAATGTTCTTGCAATGTGCCAGCGTGCAATGCTTGCTGCTGCGTAAGTGCTGCCGTTAGATTAGCTTGTTGTTCTTGCGCTGCTTTAATGGTAGCTGTTAATTCTGCTATTCGTGCATTACACTCCATAAGTTGCTTTTCTTTTGCAAGAAGATGTTCAGCAGCCGATTTCTTGTCAACTTTTAATTCTGTAATAAGTTCTTCATGAGCATTATATTTTGCCTTTAAATCGATATTTTCATTTTTTAAAGAATCATTTTCACATTTTATGATTTCAAGTTCCTTACTAATGGCTTTAAAGTCCTTGTCAAGTATTTGAACACGTTCTGATAATTCACTATTTTTAGCGGACAATTCTATATTGAGAGCTTGGATTGATTCAAGTTCGCTTGACAAGAGATTTAAAGTTTTATCGTCAGGCTTGTCAAGACTTGAACATTCACTTGACAAGAAAGATTTATTAAAAAGCTGTAATCCCTCAACAGAAAGCATTTTTTGACCTTTAATCGTCTTCAAATACGGTTTCAAATCGCTATCTATGCGCTGATATATACGCTGGACACTCACACCTACAGATTCTGCAAATTGTCTAACAGTAATATAATCGTTCATTGTTCATCGCCCTTTATTTGTTTTGTAAGCATTCCCCTTATATATGCTCCTCGATCTCTAATTGGTGTTTTGGTTTCTGCTATAAGCATACGATCATAACAATATTTAAAATAATCAACTCGTCCTGTGCCGTATTCACCTTTACTAACATTAAGTTTTAAAATCAAGTCATAAATCACTTGCATATTTTCCCTGCTTATAGTATTATCAGACAGTTCAAGCATTATATCAATATCACTATTTTTGTGATTTACTTCTATAGTCTGTTGCGGATGTTCTTCAATTTCAGCTTTAATCGCTGCAAGTTCGCCCCATGTTTGAACTTTAAATTGAATTTCTTTCACATATCGTCCACGTTTGACAGTTTTGAAATCAAAAACAATATCTGTTTTATCTAATATTTCCTTTCGAGCTTTATCAAGAACAAATCGCCTAAAATTTTTGTATTCACTATAACTCTCTCTTTGATCGCAATTGAGGAAGGATTTTAGTTCATCAAGACTAATAATCCATTCTTTGCGAAATCTGTTATCTACAAGATACAAAAAGAGAAAATAGCTATACCTGCTTTTTAATTGCAAAATATGCAACAACTTATACCTAAGATAGCCAAGATTTTCAATATTAAAGAAATACTTCATAGCTGACTGACTGCAAGTTAACTCAACTTGCCACATCTTGTATTGATCTTGCACAGCTTTAGCCCGTTCAAATAATACTATATTGTCAGTCTCACGTTCACTTGTAGAAATATCTACTTTTAGGGATTGTAAATTATTGAGATGAATTTTCATTGCAGTTAAATCAATATCAGCATAATCAAACAATGCTTCAAATTCACCTTTATCGAAGATAACAGTTCTTTCATCAGGATTATGGCTGTTGATTCTACTCAAATATGTATCAAGAACCTTTAGTTCATACAAAGAAAGTTCACTTTTACTCAAACTTAATAATGGTCTTGACTTTGATACAATATAATCTTTGCTTAAATTGTTATTTTTCAAGTGCATCACCTCTCTATATTTCTGATTATATCATGCATCAAAGAAATTGTCAAGTGATATTTTCGCTTCGTTCTTTCTACTTGTATCCGCTGACACTATCACCTAAAAGCCATGTTTAAACGTATAATTAGCTAAATATAGCCATTTAATAAGAGTCAATCAATAGGTGATATTCTTATTATAAAAATTCTACGTATACCCGATGGCATACTCACCTAAAAAGGATGAGTATATCACTTGAAAAGGATGAGGATATCACCTATAAAGGTTGACACTATCACCTATAAAGGTTGACACTATCACCTATAACTCTTGAAACAACGTAAAATAGCACGTTTTGAGATTCAGTAATCAAGAGAGTAATCAAGAAGGTAATCAAGAGAGTAATCAAGTCTATCAATCAAGAGAACGGCTGCACCTGATTTGATTGACAGACAGATAAATAAAATAAGCAATAAAAAATAAAAAAGGGGACTTGTATTTACTTGTTCCAATCTTTTGATTTTTTAGAGCTGTACGGCTCGTTAAGAGCTTTCAACACGATAGGCAAGGTAACTAACCCTGCTTTGTCTATCGTTGATTGTAGGGCATTCTGATGGCTCTCAGAGACGTTACAAACCATGCACTCGTTTAGACACTCATATAGATTATTGATTGCATAGCATTTACTTGACAATGTATAGCAAATATGCTATAATGATATGTGAAAGGAGCTGATACTATGGCAAACACAACTCAGATTTGCTTTCGCATTGACGAAGAAATAAAGCAGAATGCAGAGAAAGCTCTGGACGATATGGGATTGTCTATGTCTGCTGCTATTACTGTATTTCTGAAAAAAGTAGGCAGGGAACACCGTATTCCATTTGAGATAACTGCTGATCCGTTCTATTCTGCTGCTAACATGGAACGTTTACAGCGGGCTGCTGCTCAAATGGAGAGGACTGGTGGAACAGTTCATGAGATAGGAGCGTTATCTGACGATGATTAAGGCTTTTTCTGATGATGCATGGGAGGACTACACCTACTGGGAATCCCAAGACAAGCGAACCTTGCGCCGCATTCTGAAGCTAATTGAAGATATTGATCGTAACGGCTATGACGGAATCGGCAAGCCAGAACGCCTGTCTGGAAGTCTTTCCGAGTATTGGAGCAGACGAATAGACGATCAAAACCGTATTGTTTATCGTATTGCAGGCGATACTATCCAGATTATACAGTGTGGTTCTCATTATAGGGACAAATAGACTTTACTGAAAAACAGCAGCCATCAATTACGGTGGCTGCTGTTTGCTCATTTATTATCATTTGAATCTGTTGTGTCTGTTTTCGGGAAGTCATTCATGGCTTTAGAGAAATATCCTCCTCTGCTATCTTGTCCTTTCAAGAACGCAGCCAGTCTTTCTATATCACCTTCTACAAATTCTCTGCCGAGTATACTGTAGATCGTTCCTCCCATTTCTATGAGATGCTTTGTGCGTCTGGCTCTTTCCT